>CETH01144039.1_pt1 | contig 15898 bp, 14 predicted proteins | sample 361461 | NCBI WGS metagenome assembly CETH01 (sample SAMEA2622695, study PRJEB7988) | marine metagenome | isolation source: saline water (ENVO:00002010), including
CAGAGGGTCGCAGGTTCAAATCCTGCCGCCCCGACCATTTATATGAAAATAAACAATGTTGTAGTTATAGGTTCTGGAACAATGGGTAGTGGTATTGCCGCTCACCTTTGCAACGCAAATATATCAGTAACTCTTTTAGATTTAAAAACTGAGATATCTAGAAATGCTCGAGAAAAAATATTCAAATCACGCCCACCTTTATTATTTGATAAATCTAAAGTTAATAATATTCAGATCGGAAATATAAAAGATAACTTTAATGTTGTTGAAAGTGCGGACTGGATTGTCGAGGCTGTTGTGGAAAAAATTGATATAAAACATCAAATTTACGAAAAAATATTCAAATCAAGAAAAGCAAATTCAATTGTTTCATCAAACACTTCAACAATTCCTTTAAAAATTTTATCACAAAAATTATCAGAAAGAGACAAAAAAGATTTTTGTATTACTCATTTTTTTAATCCCGTTAGGTATATGGGGTTACTAGAAATCGTAAAAAACGAAAGTAATGATATTAATAAAATTAATTTTTTAAAAAAATTCTGCGAGTCTTCTTTGGGAAAAGGTGTAATTATTTGTGGAGATACACCTGGTTTTTTAGGTAATCGTATAGGAGTTTATGCAATGCAGGTAGCTATGACAGAGGCAATTAAAATGAAACTTTCAATCGAAGAAGCAGATGCAATATTCGGAAGACCAATGGGCATACCTAAGACCGGGGTTTTTGCTTTATATGATTTAATCGGGATTGATTTAATGGCAGATGTATTAAAAAGTTTTATTAAAGAATTACCTGACAACGACGAATTTCACAAAGTTGCATTTGAAATTCCAGTAATAAATAAATTGATTAATTCGGGCTACACTGGAAGAAAAGGCAAAGGTGGATTTTATAGAATTAACAAAACAGAAAATAAAAAAATATTAGAAGCTTTAGATCTTGTTACAGGAAAATATTTGCCAGTTAAAAAAATTGATATTCAAATTAACCAAGTTGACCTTAAAAAATTAATTAGCAGGAATGATAAATATGGTAAATTTGCATGGTCAGTAATTTCTAAAATAATAAAATATTCATCATCATTAGTCCCTCAAATAACAGAGGAATATAATGATATTGATGAGTCATTAAGACTGGGATTCAATTGGTCCAAAGGACCATTTGAGATGTTACAAGAAATCGGCCCAAGAAATTTTTTCAATAAAATAGGTGACCTAGGTAATAATAAATTTTTAAGGAATTTACAAAAAAGTGGAGATGATAATTTTTATAAGCAAAGACAAGTATATACCCAAATAGAAACACTTGGTAAGATAAAAAAAATCACAACAAAAATCGATAAAAATAAATCTGCTGAGATATTTAGATATAAAGATTTTAATATTGTCGAATTTAAAACAAAAGCCAATGTATTAGATTATAATTCTATGGATTTCTTAAAAAAAGCAACAGATAAACCTTTAATCATTATCAATGAAAGCATGCAATTTTCTGCGGGTGTTAATCTTAATTATGTAATGGATTTTGTTAAACAAAAAGATTTTAAATCTATTGATAAATTTCTCAAATACTTTCAAGATACATGTCAACATTTAAAGTATTGTGACAAACCCGTCGTATCCGCACCTTCAGGTTTGGCTCTAGGAGGAGGCGAAGAAATAATATTACAAAGTAATTTTGTAGTTTCACATACAAATGTTGTTTTAGGTTTAGTAGAAACAATAGTTGGACTTGTGCCATCAGGTGGTGGTTGCAAAGAAATGTTATGGAGATGGTCTCAAACAAATGAGGCCTTAAAAGATCCGGATTTTGCTCCTTTAAGTGTTTTTGAAATTATAGGATATGCAAAAACTGCATCCTCCCATGAGTACGCAATTCCTTTGAAACTTCTTAATAAAGAAGATAAAAAAATAATGAATAGAAACGACCTTCTTCCAGAGTCTAGAAGAGTTTTAGAAATCAATAAAAAATTTACACCCCCAATTAAGTGTAAATTTAAATTATCAGGCGAACAAGTAAGAGTAAAAATGTATAAAATACTTGATAAATTGATTAAAGAAAAGAAAATATTAGAACACGGTCTAGAAGTTGGAAAAGAATTGGCATATGTTTTAAGTGGAGGAAAAACGAGTCTCGAAAAAGAACTGACAGAAGAAGATTTGTATAATTTAGAGAGAGAAAGTTTTATGAAACTAATCAGCAAAAAAAAAACGCAGGAAAGAATACTCCATACACTTTCCACAGGTAAACCTTTGGTAAATTAATTATGACAACATATACAGCACCTGTTGAAGAAATGATGTTTTTATTTGAAAATTTAAAAGACAATAAAAACTATAACGAAATAGAAAAGTATAAAGATGTTAATTCAGATTTAGTTAAAGATATCTTACAACAAGCTGCAAAAATTAATCAAGAACTTATTTTACCTTTAGCTAAAATTGGTGATGAACAGCCATGTATATATGAGAACGGCGTAGTAAGGTCACCCCCTGGATATAAAAACGTATATAAAAAATTTATTGAAGATGGTTGGACGTCTTTATCATGTGATCCTAAATATGGTGGACAAGGTATGCCTAAAACCGTTAGTACGTTTTTTGAGGAAATGCTTTCATCGGCAAGTTTATCTTTCAAATTATATAGTGAACTTAGTATTGGTGCTTATAACTGTATTTTGCATCATGGTGATGAAAAAATAAAAGATAAATTTCTTCCCAAAATTGTTGAAGGTAAATGGAGCGGCACAATGTGTTTAACAGAGTCACAATGTGGTACAGATTTGGGATTAATTAAGACCAAAGCTATAAAACAAAAAGACAATACCTACAAAATTTCTGGTCAAAAAATATTTATAACATCCGGTGATCATGATTTAACCGAAAACATAATTCATTTGGTATTAGCAAAAATTCCAGGTGCTCCCCCTGGAACAAAGGGCATTAGTTTGTTTCTGGTACCAAAATTTATAGTCAATGATGATGGAACAGTTGGTTCTAGAAATGGAGTTAATACTGCATCAATAGAAAGCAAGATGGGAATCAAAGGCTCTCCAACATGTGTCTTAAATTTTGAAAATGCATCTGGGTATTTAATTGGACCCGAAAATAAAGGTTTAAGCGCTATGTTCACAATGATGAATTTAGAAAGAATTGTTGTTGGAATCCAAGGATTAGGAATAGCTGAAACTGCCTACCAAAACGCTTTAGCTTATTCGAAAGAGAGGAAACAAGGAAAAGCTAACAATAACAAAAGTCAAGATGCTGATCTAATTATTAAACATCCCGATATAAGAAGAAGTTTAATGAATATGAAATCCTTGATCGAGGGTCAAAGATCTTTTTCTTTTTGGGTATCTCAACAAATTGATGTTGGTCTTAATCATCCAGATAAAAAAGTAAAAGATCATGCAAATGAATTTGTTTCGTTAATGACACCAGTGATAAAATCATTTTTTACAGATATAGGCATGGAAATTACCAACGATGCAATTCAAGTTTTTGGTGGATATGGATATACAAAAGATCAGGGAATTGAACAGTTATTTAGAGATAATAGAATAACACCTATTTATGAAGGCACCAATTCTGTGCAAGCTATAGATCTCGTTTACAGAAAAATTCTAAATAATAAAATTTTTGATAACTATATTAGTCAACTTACAAATGAAGCCAAATTATTTGAAAAAGATAAAAAACTTTCTTTATTTGTTCAAAAATTTTTTAAATATTTAGAATTATTAAATAATTTTACTCTTTGGCTTGGTGAAAAAAATAAGACTTCAAAAGATGATGTAAGCTCAGCTTGTAATGATTATCTAAAGGTATTGGGGTATATCGCTTTAGCACATTCATGGTTAAAAATACTAAATGTTAGTTATGATAAACTAAATGAAAATAAGATATTTTTTGAAGATAAAATTAATACAGCTACATATTATTTTGATAAAATACTCCCAAGAGTTCAGAGTCATTATTTATCAGCTGTAACAGGTAGTGAAACTATGATGAAATCAAATTTTAATTAATCATGAGCCATTACGATAAAAATTTAAACAAAAATAGTGCCAATTTTGTACCACTAACCCCATTATCATTTTTGCAAAGAGCAAAAGACATTTATCCAACATATGAAGCACTAATTTATGAAGATCGAAAATATACTTGGAATGATGTTTTTAATAGATGCATAAAATTTGCAAGTGCTCTAGAAAAGATTGGCATTAAAAAAGGTGATACAGTTTCATTTTTAGCTTTTAATACACCTGAAATTTTTGAGGCTCATTATTCCGTTCCTATGACCGGTGCAGTTTTAAATACGATAAATATCAGATTAGACGCAAAAACTATTGCATATATTTTAGATCATAGTGATGCAAAAGTTTTGGTTGTAGATAGGCAACTACACATTGAGGTAAAAAAAGCATTAAATATTTTAAAAAAAAAAATTACCATAATTGATATTGTTGATAAACATGCAGACCAGTCAAAAATTGAGAAAATTGGTAATTTAGAGTATGAAAATTTTTTAAAATCTGGTGATGATAATTATATTTGGAAAATGCCAGAAGACGAGTGGCAAGCTATATCATTAAGTTATACTTCTGGAACGACAGGGAATCCAAAAGGTGTTGTTTATCATCATAGAGGATCTTATTTAATGTCAACAGGTAGTGCTGCTGCCTGGAACATGCCCAACAGATTAAACTTTTTAACAGTAGTACCTATGTTTCATTGTAATGGTTGGGGTTATCCCTGGACAGTGCCAATGTTAAATGGCCGTACTATTTGTTTACGTAATATTGATATTAAAAAAATTTTTGAATTAATAGACAAATATAATGTCACTCATTTTGGTGGTGCCCCAATAGTATTAAACATGATAACTGGCGCATCAGAAAGTGAACGAAAAAAACTAAAACAAAAAGTATTTGTTTTAACAGCTGGAGCTCCACCGCCAAGCATAATTTTTAAAAAAATGGAAAATCTTGGATTTGAAGTTATGCATGTTTATGGATTAACCGAAACATACGGCCATGTAACCCAATGTGCTTGGAATGATAGTTGGAATAATTATGATGAAGAGAAAAAAAATGAAATTAAAGCACGTCAAGGAGTAAGATATCCTAATACAGAGGGAGTAACAATAATGGATCCTAAAACAATGAAGGAAGTGCCGCGAGACGGCAAAACTATAGGTGAGATTATGATAAAAGGAAATGTTGTAATGAAAGGTTATTTTAAAGATAAAGATTCAACTGATAAGGCAATGAAAGGAGGCTGGTTTCATACAGGAGACCTAGCAGTAATGCATGAAGATGGTTATGTTAAAATTCAAGATAGATCAAAAGATATAATTATTTCTGGTGGAGAAAATATTTCATCTATTGAGATTGAAAATACTTTATCCAAACATCCATCCGTATCTATAGCGGCTGTTGTTGCTAAGCCTGATGATAAATGGGGTGAAGTTCCTTGTGCGTTCATAGAAATAGCAAAAGATAAAAAAGTGACCGAGAAAGAGCTTATTTCTTTTTGTAGAGAAACACTTGCCGGTTTTAAAGTACCAAAAAAAGTTGCATTTTGCGAATTACCAAAAACATCAACAGGTAAAATTCAAAAATTTGAACTAAGAAAAAAGGCAAAAGAAATAAATTAATATTTAAAAATGTCAAAAATATCAATCGATTTGATTTGGAAACTAAATAATGGATCAATGACACCAGGCAAGTATTCTAACCAACATGAAATAACTTTTACACCTAATACTAAAATTGTTGCAGATTCTGCACCTGATTGGAGAGGTAATAAATTAAATACAAATCCTGAACAAACACTAGCTGCTTCTTTAAGTAGTTGTCACATGATGACATTTTTGGCTTTAGCAGCAAAAATGAAATGGCCAGTCAAAGCATACAAAGATACCGCAATAGCTATTCTTGGAAAAAATTTTAAAGGACTAATGTCAGTTACTGAAATTCAACTTAATCCAAAGGTTGAGTTTTCAGATGGTTTTTCTGTAGATGATTTAAAAATGAGAGAAATGCAAGATAGAGCTCACAGATATTGTTTTATATCAAATTCTCTTTCAAAAGAGGTTAAAATTAAAATCAATTAATTTATGAGCTCAAATCAAAATAATCATTTAATTAAAACATCAATTATCTCTAATTGCATTCTTCGTTTGACCTTAAATAATCCTTCAAACCACAATGTTTTATCCGAAGAAATGATGTCCGAAATTCAATCCGTTTTAGATAAGTCTGCTACAGATAAATCTATAAGAGTAATTATTATTTCAGGTGAGGGAAAAACTTTTTCTGCTGGACATGATCTGAAACAACTTAAAAAAGGACGCCAGAACCCTGATAAAGGAAAGGATTATTTTAAGAAGGTAATGTTACAATGCTCTAAACTTATGCAATCAATTGTTAACAATCCTAAACCTATTATTGCTGAAGTAGCAGGTGTTGCTACGGCTGCAGGCTGTCAATTAGTTGCAAGTTGTGATTTAGCTTATGGGGGAACATCATCACGTTTTGCTACACCAGGTGTTAATATTGGTTTATTTTGTTCTACACCCATGGTGGCTTTATCAAGAAATGTATCAAAAAAGCATTCTATGGAAATGCTTTTAAATGGAGATTTAATTTCATCTAAAAAAGCTGAAGAAATTGGTTTAATCAATGAAGCAGTAAAAGACAATGAATTAAAAAATATTGTATTAGAAAAAGCAATAAAAATTTCGAAAAAATCATCTATGACATTAAAAATCGGCAAAAAAGCTTTTTATGATCAAATAAACATGAACTTATCTGAGGCATATGACTATGCATCAAATGTAATGGTTGAGAACATGCTTAAAATTGATGCTGAAGAGGGTATAGATGCATTTATAAATAAAAGAAATCCTAATTGGCAAGATAAATAATACTTATCAAATGAAAAGAAACCCTAAGGAATTAAATTGATTATTGAAGTTGAAAACAAAAAAGTTTTTTCTTCTGATATTGGTCAATCATTTGACAACAGCAAACATACTATAATATTACTTCATGGAAGTGGCCAATCTCATGTTGTCTGGTCTTTAACTGATCAATATCTTGCTGATCAAGGATATAACGTTTTCGCATTGGATTTGCCAGGTCATGGTAATTCTGAAGGTACATCCCTTAAGTCTATTGAAGAAATAGCAAATTGGCTAAACAAATTTGTTAAAACTATAGGCATAAAAGATTTAACATTATTAGGGCACTCTCAAGGATGTTTGGTAGCCTTAGAATATTCTAACAAATTTCCTGAAAATATTAAAAATCTAATTTTTGTTGCAGGTTCATATCAAATACCTGTTAACAAAAGTTTAATAGAACTCGCTAAAGCTGGAGATCTGGAGTCATTAAATTTAATGATGAAATGGGGCTACGGGTATTCCAAGCAATTCATTGGGGGAAACCCTCTCCAGAAAATTTTAAATTCATCAAGGGAAATCAGAGAAGTTTTAGCCACTGATTTAATCGCATGTAATAACTATACTAATGGAATCAATTGTTTAAAAAAAATTAAATGTCCAACTTTTTTCATTTTTGGTGAGTTGGATAAAATGATAAAGCTAGATAAAGGCAAGGAATTTTCAGGCTTAATACCTGGGTCAAAAACACATATCATTAAAGACTGTGGTCACATGATAATACTTGAAAATGCATTTGAGATGAGAGAAAAAGTCGTTGAATTTTTAAAAACATGAAAAAATTTTCAATTTCAAAAACAAGAAGATTAAGAGTTACACCCTTTACATCAAGGCTAGAAAAGTATGGTGTAGGTGGTTACACCGTATATAATCACATGTTGCTACCAACTTTTTTTAATTCTATGGAGGAAGAGTATCAACATCTTAAAAATTTTGTACAATTATGGGACGTTTCAGTTCAAAGAGAAATAGAGGTTACAGGTAAAGATTCATATAAATTAATACAATTAATGACTTGTAGAGATCTATCAAATGCCAAAATAAAAAAATGTTATTATGTTCCATTAATTGATAAAAATGGGAATATGATTAATGACCCACTCGTTTTAAAATTAGATGAAACTAAATGGAGAATATGTATTGCAGACTCGGATGTAATACTTTTTGCCAAAGGTATTGCTGATACATTAAATCTTGAAGTAAATATTCATGAAACAAACATTTCTACTCTTGCTGTTCAAGGGCCAAAGTCAGAACAATTGCTTGAAAAAGTTTTTGGAAAAAAAATTGTACATTTAAAATTTTTTAATTTTGATTATTTTGATTTTAACGGAGTTAAGCATATGATATCAAAATCTGGTTTTTCAAAACAAGGTGGTTATGAGATTCATATTGAAAATATAAATTCTGGACTTAAATTATATGATCATTTATTTATTATAGGAAAAGAGTTCAATGTCAAACCTGGTTGTCCGAATGCAATTGAGAGAATAGAAGGCGCTTTACTTTCTTACGGTAATGATATGGACAATAATGACAATCCTTTTGAGTGTGGTTTTGAAAAATATGTAGATTTAGATAAAGATATTAATTTTTTAGGCAAAGAATCCTTAATAAAAATACAAGCTGAAGGAATTAAAAAAAAATTGATGGGTGTTAAAATAGATTTAAAAAAAATTGATTTGATTAAAGAAGAAACTCTTATTGACAAAAATAATAATATTGTTGGTGTTTTAAGATCGGCAGCTTTTTCACCAAAATTTAAAAAAGTTGTTGGTATAGCGATGATTAATAAAAAATATTGCAAAGAGTCTCTAGATTTTAAAGTAAATATTAATAATAATTTAGTATCAGGTAAAATCTGTAACTTACCAATAATTTAAATATATGAAAAAAGCGAAAATTTATATTCCTGCAAAAACAGCCATGCAATCTGGTAGAGGAAAAACTAAAAAATGGGTTCTTAAATTTGAGACAAGGCACGAAGTTACAAATCCATTGATGGGGTGGGAGTCTAGTGATGATACTATGCATGAAGTTGTTTTAGAATTTTCCACAAAAGAAAAAGCTGTGGAATATGCAAAAAATAATAATATTCGTTATGAGCTAATAGAGCCAAAAAAGTCTGATTTTATTATTAAATCGTATGCAGATAATTTTTTAAAGGATTAATATGTGGAGAAGTTTTTTTACTGAAAAAAAATGGCTATTGTGGTCGTGGGGTGGGGCGCTTTTTATTTTTTTATCATTACTCTCACAAACCTGGATCGATGTTAAAATTAATGAGTGGTACAAAGGTTTTTACGATCTACTACAAAAAGCAACAGAAAGAGATATCTCAGAGTTTTATGATGGACTAATTCTTTTTATGAAATTGGCCATACCTTATGTAATAATTTATACTGTTACTAATTACTTCACAAGACTTTGGGCATTTAGATGGAGGGAAGCAATGACTTTCTCTTATATGCCGTATTGGAGAAAAATTGATGCAAAAGTAGAGGGTGCTTCGCAAAGGATCCAAGAAGACTGCATGAATTTTGCAAAAATAGTAGAAAGCTTAGGTCTTCAGGTAGTAAGAGCAATAATGTTGTTAATAGCTTTTATACCTATTTTGTGGGGTCTATCTTCAAATGTTGTAATACCTTTTTTTAAAGATATTTCCGGGTCTCTTGTGTGGGTATCTTTAACAGCAAGTTTAGGAGGATTAATTATTAGTTGGCTTGTTGGAATTAAATTACCGGGATTGGAATATAATAACCAAAAGGTTGAAGCAGCTTTTCGAAAAGAGCTTGTTTATGGAGAAGACGATAGAAAAAATTATGTAAAACCACCAACAATTCTTGAATTGTTCACAGGAATTAAATTTAATTATCACAGGCTTTTTTTACATTATGGTTATTTTGATCTTTGGTTAATAATGTATAACCAATCAATGATTATAGTGCCTTACGTACTAATGGGACCAGGCTTATTTACTGGTGCAATGACACTAGGTATTTTAATACAGACCTCTAGCGCATTTAGAGAGGTACAAAGCAGTTTTTCATTATTTTTACAAAATTGGACTAGAATTACCGAACTTAGATCTATTTATAAGCGACTTAATGAATTTGAAAAAGCAATCAATTTTAATAAGCCCTTGAGAAAACCTAGTAAATCTGATGTAAGAGCTTAATGGAGCTCTACCTAAAACTCATTGATGTTCTTTTCCCTGTTTTTTTTATAATTGGTATAGGATATTATATTGGAAAAAAAGATCCAAATTTTAACACTAAATTTATAACAAATTTTGCTGGAACAATCGGAACTCCAGCTATGATATTTTATACTATTACGACAACAGGTGTAACCTTAGAAATTTTTATAGAGTATTTTATTTATGCCGTGGTTATTTTAGGAGTATTTGCTTTTGTGGGTTTCTTTTTTTTAATATTTTTAAAAAAAGATCCTATTACAGAACTTCCACCATTGTTTTTACCAAATACGGGTAATATGGGTGTTCCAATCTGTTTATTTGCATATGGTACAGAGGGTCTAGGCGTAGCCTCAGCTATTGCTACTGTTATAATTTTATTTCATTTCACGATTGGTATTTTTTTAGCAAGTAAAAAATTTTCTTTAAATATTTTAGTTAAAAATGGTCCTATATACGGAATTATTGCTGCAGTATTATTTTTATATTTTGATTGGGATGTACCAGGTTACCTTGAAAATACTACTTTTCTATTAACCTACACTACAATTTTTTTAGTTCTAATGGCTTTGGGCGTAGCCTTAACAAGGTTGAAAGTAGTCTCCTGGACTCATGCAGCAATTCTAGGTGCTGTTAGGGTAATATTGGGTCCTATAATAGGCTTCTCTTTAATTTACTTTTTGGGTTTAACTGGTTTTATGGCTGGCGTTCTCCTCATACAGTCTGCTATGCCTAGCGCTGTACTTACTTACTTAGTAGGATCTATGTATTCGAAAAAAAGGGCAGTAGACAACATTGCTAGCGTTATTGTTTCTTCAACTTTAATGTCATTTGTAACTGTTCCTATAGTAGTTTACCTTTCACTAAAGTACTTTAATTAAGTAAGCATTACTGACCTATATCTTAAAGTATGACTTTAAGTTATAATTATATATCATTGTATTTATTGAATTATTTTTTTATAAATGTATTATTATTAAGAAAGTGTTGATTTATATACGTTTTTACATGTCTAGAATTAAATTTGAGTAAATAGGGCAGACAATTAAGCAAAATAATTGAAAAAATGCTCATATATTTATGATTTGTGATGTAGAAAAAGGGCTTTTCAAAGAATGTATTAACAAGCATTGCAGTATGGGAATATAGCGTTTAAAAGGCCATATATGGGTCTATTTTAAGCATTTACCTTCACAAGGTGCAATATAACCTATAAAATGTAAAATTTAGATTAAATGCAGCCTCAGATTGTAAAAAACGTTGAAAAATAAGGGTTTTTAAAGGTAAAAATGGGTCTATTTTAGATGTTTTTTTGATATCTTGAGTACTTCTTTGAACCCTTGTTTGGACCGACAAATATCACAGTCCATGTTGATTTACCCTCTGGTATCCTTAAACTATGTCTATCAGAGCCTTTTCTAAAGCCCATGTACCCAGGTCCTCTCCAAAAAGTACCATTTTCCCTGGTTTCCCAGTATCCTCCTTTAAGGATTACTGTGAAATATGACCAATAATGGTCATGTAGATCGCCTCTATCGCTTTTTAAGATCTTGTGAATGAAGATATTGAAAGGGAACCACTTGGGCCTTTTACGAAATAAGGGATAATATCTAACCATAAATGGTTCAGCTTTATCATAATCAGGCCAGCTTGGACCTCTGTCTAGAACAATACGTTTCCGATTTTTAAAAATCATATATAATTATAATAATTCAAAGCTTGACATCTTAAAAATGATAATTTATAAAGTTCCGATAATTAATGGTTATCGGAAATATATATGAGCAATATTGTAACTGATGTCAAAAGCCTTGAATTAGAAACTTTAAAGAATTTAAAAAGTTCTAAAGCGACAAACACTTTAAGAGCCTACAAAGCTGATTTTAGAGACTTTGCCTTGTTTTGTCTGCAGAATGGACTTAACTCCATGCCCTCAGAACCTAAAATTATTACTCTGTACATAACTCATTTGTCAAAATCATCTAAATTCAGTACTTTAAAGAGAAGATTGGCTTCAATTAGCGTTATTCATAAACTTAATGGGCATTACCTAGACACCAAACATCCAATAATTACAGAAAATTTATTAGGAATAAAAAGGGCAAAAGGTACATTTCAAAAAGCAAAAAAACCAATATTAATCAATGATTTAAAATTAATTATTAATGCAATAGATGAAGATAAAAATAGTAATAACAGATTTAAAAACAAAGCATTAATACTTATTGGTTTTGCTGGAGGGTTTAGAAGATCAGAATTAGTGAATATATATCACGATGATATTGAGTTTGTTTCAGAGGGAGTTAAAATTTTTGTTAAAAGATCGAAAACAGACCAATCTGGCGAGGGAATGACTAAGGGTATCCCCTATTTTACAAATTCAAATTACTGTCCAGTCGTATCTTTAAAAAATTGGATTAAAGAAGGTCAAATAAAAACAGGAAAAATTTTTGATATGTCTGATAAAAATGTTGCTTTAACAATAAAAAAATATGTTGAAATAGCAGGATTGGATAAAAACAAATATTCAGGACATAGTTTAAGATCAGGTTTTGCCACATCAACAGCTGAATTGGGCGCTGAAGAAAGAAGTATTATGGCTATGACCGGCCACAAAACAACTCAAATGGTAAGAAGATATATAAAAGAAGCCAATTTATTTAAAAATAATGCATTAAATAAAATTAAACTGTAGTCCAGGAATCTGGCCAGAAATCTTGATTATTTAATGTGAAATTAGTGAAATTATTTTCAGACGGTCTCAAAATTAGCCCCTTTTTATTATCTGATAACCATGCACCCCACCAATTATAAGATGAAGGTATAACAATATGATGTTTAGCTTGTGTCATTAGAAAGAGATCAGAACCAACATTGTCAGTAGATACAATTGTAAAATCATAATTTGAAAAATAAGATTGTAAATTTTTTTGATCATTAGACCACAAAAAGAATTTAGGATTATTTATCTGTGATTTAATTATATCAATTGATTTTTTAATATATTTAATCTGATCAGTAGTAAATATGGTAGATTTTTGATTATCTTCGCTAGTGATAGCTCGTTTTTTTTCTGAAAAACGGTTTTGTCTTACACATATTGAGACAGAATTAGAATTTTTGATATTTTTATATATTTGAGAATTAACAAAAGATTTAATATTTTTAAATGTAAATTCATTTTTAATATCCACAATACAATCCTTAAAGTATTTTTCTGTTTCAAAATGTCCCTCTACGAAAAAAGTGCTATTAAAAATATTATTCATATAATTTTTGTTAAACATGGTTTTTTTATTTTCATCTTTCGGTTCAATGTAGAAATTTTTGGACTCTTTAAAATTATCAAAGTATTTTAAAACTTTTCTTTTAATATAACCATAATTTCCTAAAAATTTAAGATTTTTTGGGGCTATATCTGCTTGAATATTAAATATATCCAAATCATATCTATGAAGATTAAATTTGACATTATAAGCCGATTCATTGTCGATTAACAATTTTCTATTTAATTTTCTCGAAAAGGCATATGCAAATGCATACATAAACATTTGATTCCCTATATTGTTAGATAGTCTAATGACCAATTTAGATTGCATTTTTTAAAGAATATCTTATTTTTCTAATGGTTTTGTTAATGTCTTTTTTAGGTATTATAAAATCATAACCATTATATTTAGGTTTAAATTCATAAAAAGAATTTCTGTAATTCCTATAATCATTCCAATTATTAATATTACAATGATATAAATCTAATACTTTTTGTTTATTAATTGATGCTATGTTTGTCATCATACCATGAAATGCAATTATTTTTTTTGACATGACTATAGTGTTATACAAATCTTGACCATCAATATTATCAAAAAAGATAATTTTTTTAGATTTATTTATGAATTTTAATGTTTTAAAATCAAAAGAATTAAAATTATCTTTAAATATCTGAGAATTTTCATCTTTTTCAATATCTTTTGTAAAAACTACGTAATTTGAATAATTTAAAAACTCATTAAAAAGTACTTTTAATTCATTTATACCCCACCCTAATTCATTTAGAATTTTTTGTTTTGCGTGAAAATATATATAATTTTTTGGCAAATATTTTATTAATTTATCACTTATTTTTACATTAATTGTAATCTTACTCTTTTTAACACTCTTGTTTATAGTTAATTCGTTTTGCAATATTGATGTCGGTTTTCTTTTAAATATAGCAGACCTGTCATTAATTACATATTTATGCAAAAATCTCCTTAGCAAAGAGGACGGTCTTTTGTAGCCATTTATATTGTCAATACATATCGCATAAAACTTTGTTTTATAAAAAAATACGGGTAAAATATAATAAAAGTTCTTAGGAGTAAGAATATAAACCTTAAATATATTATTGGATAATATATAATAAAATAATTTGATTTTATCAAAAAAATTTAAATTATAATTAAGAATTTTGATATTAATCTTTTGATGACCAAATAAAAAATTAAATTTTTTATTTAATTTAGAAACATAAATAGTTATTTTTTCAACATCGTTATCATTAATAATATTATTTATTGCCTGTAAGCTATGAACAAGATCACCTACTGCATCATTTTTTAGAACTATTACGTGCTTACCAGACATAATTATCTTTTATTTCTTTTCTTAATTTTTTACTTTTTTTTAAAAAATATTCATATTTAAGGGCCGCTGTTTTATTTTTAAATTTTTTTTTATAAGCAATTTTCCAATATCTTCCCCTTGTACTCTTTGCTCCTTTATTATTATTGTGGTCACTAATTCTTTTTTTTAAATCAATAGTATAACCAACGTATGATTTTATACGATTTTCTTTTTTAGATATTATTAAATAAACAATATACAAATTATTTAAAATAAAATTAATACAAAATTAAACATAATCAGGTTTATTTTTAATTAATCCAATAAATTCTTTTATTGCTAAATTTAAAAAGATTATTAAGTTTATATATATTAAAGAAAATTTTAAAATTTTAATATCTTTAATTGAATTAATTATAAAATATTTAAAATGTCTTATTGTTCTTTGTATAAATCTCATAAATGTAGGTTTTTTTAAACCAGCACCAAAAATATATGCTCTTCTTACAGAATTAACTAATGATTTTAAATTATCATTTCGTAAATGATAAGCTTTAGCTTTAGAACTATATGATATCTTGAAATTATTTATTATTAGTTTTTGACAAAAAGTTGCATCTTCACCATTTGTTTTATATTGAATATCGTATCCACCAACATTTTTCCAGTTTGATTTAGATAATAAAGTGTTAGAACCAGCAAGAGGTTTCTTGAGGTTCTCTATATCTTCTTTACCATAATTATTTTGTGTAGCATGAATATGTCTCCAAAGATTATAAATATTTTTATCTTTGTATTTCTCAATCAAAGTTGCTCCACAAATTGAACTTTCATATTTTTCCTTAATTTCAAATAAATCTTTCAACCAAGACTCATCAACTTCAACATCTGCATCTAATGATGCGACAAGTTCGTTTCTTGAATTTGATATGCCAACGTTCCTTGAATGTGCCAGTCCTTTATTTTTTTGATTATCTATTACAGTAATATGATTTTTATAATTATTTAGTATATTTTTCGTATTATCCGAGGACCCATCATTCACAACAATTATCTCATCAGGCCCTGGATTTAATTTTAAAACACTTTTTAAAACACTTTCAATTGTCGATTCCCCATTGTATACAGGT
>CETH01443748.1_pt1 | contig 15872 bp, 14 predicted proteins | sample 361461 | NCBI WGS metagenome assembly CETH01 (sample SAMEA2622695, study PRJEB7988) | marine metagenome | isolation source: saline water (ENVO:00002010), including
CTCGAAGGAAACTTCGTGCCGGTTCGAGTCCGGCCCCGGGCACCATTTTTATACATTAATACTAGTATACTTAGAAAATGAGAAGAATATTGGTAGTTCCAGATTCAATGTGGGGTAATGATTCTGGTCATAGATCAAGCCAATTTTTAGCTAAAACATTAAAAAACCAAGGTTTTGAAGTTGGAGTTTATGCTGAAGATGACAACGCTTATGCCTCTCAAAAAGAGATGTTTCTAGAGAAAGAGGACATAAGCTATTTTACCAAAAGACCTTATAGTTTCTTAGACCAGTTTTTTCTTTATAAGAAAAAAACAATTAATGAATTTAAAGAGCTAATTAAAGAATTTAAACCTGATTTAGTTTTTTATTTTGGAACTATCAGAAACAAGGTTTCAATAGATTATCTCAACTCGATAAGTGTGGAGATACCCTATGTGTACCTCCCTTTAACCAATGAATTTTGGTGTTTAAAAAATTTTGCTGGATTAAAGAATGGAGAATGTTACAAATGTATGGGACACAATTTTACACATGCTCTGGTAAATCAATGTTTAGATACTAATAATCCTATTCCATATCTCAAAGGTTCAATTGAAAGACTTTTCTCTAGAAAACGTTTCATGAACTCAAAGGCTGTATTAGGTTATTCTCAATCACAACGCGATACTTTCAAAATGTTTGGACTTCCCGAAACGAAAGCTGTTCCGACTAATTTCTTTTTTGAGCCTAAAAGTCTTGAAGGAATTGCTTCTTCGAAAGGAGATTTTTACCTAGTTTCTGGCCAGATAAGTGATGCAAAAGGTTGGCATTTAATTCCTAAACTTTTAAAGTTGAATGCAGAAAATAATCTTAAATTCAAGTTCATTATTTATAACAAACTAGTAGCTGAAAATTTTATCAATAAAAACAGTCTTCAATCCTATATTGAATCTGAAAAGCTTGAAGTAATCAGCGGACTAGAATCTCACAAAGATGTGTTATCTTTTGTTGCAAATTCTTTAGCAGTTATTATTCCGTCTAATTATCCTTCAACTGGAGAATTCGCTTTACTAGAAGCAATGGGCTTGGAGAAGCCTGTAGTTGCTTTTAACATAGGTGCCCATAGAGATTTTTTAGTTGATAAAAAGAATTCTCTTTTGTCTCCTGCCTTAGACTTAAATAAAATGACAAAAGATCTAGAAGCGCTTTACCAAGATTCAATCTTATGGGAAAAACTATCTAAAAATGCAAGAACTACTTTTGAAGAAATCACAGATTTTAAAAAAGATTTTTCTTTGATCAAAAGCTTAAATTTATAAAGTGAAAGTCAATTCTTCAGATATAAATAAAACAAAAGCTTCACTTATTAATGTTTTTTTTAATTATGGTACTACTCTTGTACTGATAATAAACTCAATATTCTTAGTTCCATTCTATTTAAACTACATGAGTTTATCTGACTACGGGGCTTGGTTGACTGCTATAGCTGCGATTAATATAGTTATGCTAATTGATCCCGGAATTTCTTCCGTTTCTTCCCAAAGGATGTCAAAAAGTTTTTCTGAAGACTCAGATAAAGACTTCCAAGGATTCTTTCTGTCATCTTTTATGATAGCCTTGCTTTTTTCTATTTTTACTTTATTCATAGGACTTATACTCGCTTCCTATGCCCTAGATCTTTTAGATTATGAAGATCAAAATAGAATTATAGAGCTTAATAAAGCAACCAAAATCTATATTGTTGCAATTAGTTTGGTTCCTATTTACAGTATTTTAAGTTCGTTCCTACAAGCACTGCTGCAGACTTTTAAGGACAATAGTATCAATTTTATATCTATAGTTACTTCACCTTTTGTCATTGTCATAGGTCTAAAGAATGATCTTGGAATAGTCTCCTTAGCTTTAGGCATTTTCATACCTAATTTAATTAGAATAATTCTATACATTCCGGCCGTTTTACTCTTATGGAAAAGATATGTTGAAGAAAGAGTAATTAATTTATCTAATTCAAGAATATTATTGTTATTTAAAGACATAAAGTTTCTCTATCTAAGAAAGTTTTCAAGTATTACTTCAGAGAACATAGAAACTGCAGTAGCAGGGATTTTCTTTTCAACGGAAATAGCAGCTTTTATATCTATTATCAAAAGACTCTTTGTTGCTATACAAATGTTCTCAACTGGGATAGCTGTATCAACTTACACGTCTCTTTCGCATGCCTTTTCAGTAAATAATCAGTCTTTGTTGAGGAATGCAATTGATAAAACAATTTACAGTTTCCAATTGGTACACTTATTTGGGACTTCTTTAATTTTAGCAAGCGTAGGACCTTTAATATTTATTTGGTTAAAAGAAGATATTTTCTTTGATTATTCTTTTATTTTTATGATGGCTTTGAATGTTTTCCTTTTAGCTAAACTCAATTTATTTAACACGATTCTTTATACTTCAGGTGACTATAAGTCTGTCGCTTACATAAGTATTGTAGAATCTTTATTAAGATTATTTTTAACATATGTACTTATAAGGTCTTTAGATATTTATGGTTTGCCTATGGCTGGAATTCTTTCCTCAATTGTCGCTTTAATTTTTATTGTTAGACTAATCCAAGAAAAGAGTGGTGGTAACAGATTTGAACTTCTTTATCCCGGTACAGGCTACGAATTAGTTATTTACTTTATTGCTACTGTGGTAGGTTTTTATCATATGGCTCAAGAAGGTTTCTTGCAAAATAGCATTAATATAGTTTTAGTTACATCTGTTTTGTTCTTCTTATTAATCTTTAGTAAAAAGGTAAGAAACCTAGGTCAAACAATATTTAATACCCTAAAATAATATCAAGATTTCATCTCGTTATTTATTTGACAGTTGAATTCATGCTCTTTGAATTTTAGAGCATTAAAGCCTTTAATCTCTTACAATGCTTCGATGCCAAGTGCTAATCAATTATTAGTAAATACGAAGTTAATATTTCCTATTCAAGTCTCGGTAGTTTTAGTCTTAAGTTTTGGTATTTATTTATCTATTTTGTCTATATCAAATGATGAAATGAATAACGGCTTAAGCCTTCTTATAGCTACTGCGGCTGGTCTTATCTCCATTTTACTTTTTTACTTAATGTTGAAAAAGTATTTTGAAGTATCAATTCTAAAGTACGCAATAATTTTCTTCCTTATTAGGCTATCTTTCGGGATTGCTCATTATCTGCTGTTTTTCGAAGAGGATTATTTCCGTCAAAGCTCTACGGATTTTTCTTATTTAGATGAGTATATGTGGCTTTTCGATTCTATGGATTTGTTCGCAGCTGGAACAGCAGGAACGGCTGATGCTGAAACTGTTGCAAGCTATGCAGCAGAAAATAAAAATTATGAAATGATTTTTCTCATGTCTTTTCTATTTTATTTTGGAGGAGTAAAAGCACTGACAGTTGCCACTTTTAACTCATTGGTAACAGTTTATGCAGCTTTCTTTATTTATTTAATTTCCATGAAGATTAATAGTAGTTCTAGGAATGCAATTTTTTGCTTTTTAATTGTACTCATTCAGCCCTTTGAGATGATTACTTCAATTTTATCTAGAGATACATTTGGGCAAATGTTAGTCTTTTATTCAGTTTTTCTTTTAGTTTTCTTCTTTTCACAGCGAGCTCTTTTCAAACTACTTGCAATAGGTTTTGCTAGCTGGGTATCAAGTTTAGTAAGGGAAGTTTACTTTATGATACCTTTGGTTGTAGGAGTAGGAACAAATCTAATTTATTCTCTTATTTACCATTTTAGAAACTTTAAAAAATCCAACACGATTATCTTCATATTTGCTGCAATTACATTTGTTGCATTAATGCCATTCCTTATTGATACCTTTTTTGGAAGATTTTTAAATGTGGATTTCATGAGTAAGATTTTCCAGTTGCCTATTTCTTTTATTTACTCAGTGGTTGGACCTTTTCCTTGGACACAGGTTTTATACCAAGTCACAGGTTATGAATATCATATACCTGGTTATTTAACTTCTGTTTTTAATTTAACATTATTTTTAAGTCTATTAGTTTTCTTAGCAAATAATAGACCCTCTCGGCAACAGTTCATGATTCTCTTCATTTTTTTACTTTTTTATTTAGCAGGTATCTTAGTTTACGGAGGTAAACATACCGTTTATTACTCCATAGCCATACCACTTTTAGCTCTATTCGATTTGAACTCAAGAATTTTTCATTTCTTTACTAAGTTTGTTATGGTCTTTATATTCTTTTTGATACTTAACTTTATATACTTACTATGATGAAAAATAAGAATCTAAAAATTTTATTAGTAATGGGTTCTGCTGCAGCGCCTGTTCCTAATAGCGAGATGTTCAAAGATAACATTTATGATTCACTAGTAAAGTTAGGCTATGATGTAATACTTATCCAGTTTGATAAGTTTTTAAAAAAACACCAGAGAGAGACTAGCGAAGATCAAAAGAGAATTCTTGAAGAGCACATAATAAAAACCTACAAGAGTGAAGGCCCTTTTGACTTCTTTTTGGGATTTCTGTCAGATCAACAAGTAACACCAGACTTGTATATAGAGCTCAATAAAGATGTATTTACATTAAATTGGACATGCAATAGCCACCAATTTGACGATCTTCATAAAACAATTTCACCCTACGTAGGCTTAAATACTTATATTTGGAAAAATCACGAAACTTTATATGATTCAGTAGGGGCCAAGAGTTACTGGTTGCCTATGGCAGCGAATGAAGGTCAATATACACGCTCAAAGAATAAAGATATTGATATTTCTTTTGTTGGCTCAGCATATGGCAATAGACCTTATTATATTTGGAGACTTCTTCAGTCAGGAGTTGGTTTGCAGTTATTTGGTCCAGGTTGGCAATTCAATAACACTATTTCAAATTTATTAAGATTATATGTAGCTCCCATACTATATAATTTTAATTTTAATGAAAAAAAGCTTCACTACTTAGACAAAAGCATGAGATGTTTTATTCAAAAACAAATAATGGGGATGACATCAGTAGGAGGTATTCCAGATGATAATGAGTACAGTGAAATATTATCAAGATCCCAAGTTTCTTTAAATTTTCCTGAATCTCGAAAAGATAATGATTACCTAAATTACGAAGTGAATTTTGGGTGCAATTTCAGAGATTTTGAAATTCCTTTATCTGGTTCTATGTTACTTACTCAAGACTCTCTTGAATTTGATTTTTTTTATGAAAGAGATAAAGAGGCCATATCGTTTGGCAACGAGAATGACCTAATTGAAAAAGCAAAGTATTATTCAAATAATCGTGCTGCTGCTAAAAGAATAGCTGATGCTGGTTATCAAAGAGCCATTAAGGACCATACTTGGGGAAGAAGATTTGAACAGCTGTTTAATTATTTAACAAATTAATATCTATGAAGAATATATCTAATAATAATTTATGGGCTGTAATCCTTGCAGGAGGATCTGGAAAAAGACTTTGGCCATTATCGAGATCATCTTTCCCAAAGCAATTTATTGATCTTAATAATTCAGGCTCTCTTCTTTATAATTCAATAAGAAGAGCTTCAGGGCTTGATAATTTAAAAGAGATATTAATTGTAGCAGGCCAGTCGCATTTGAAGTTAATAGAAAAAACTTTAGATGAATTTCCAGATATTAGTTGTTCTGTACTTATAGAGCCTGAAGGAAGGAATACTGCCCCTGCTATTTTTTCTGCTGCAAAGTATATTTATTCCGTTGATGTCAACTCTACCATGTTGGTTATGCCTTCAGATCATCATTATGAGCAAAAAGCTCTTATAGATACTGTCGAAAGCGTACTAAAAGTTAAGGATAAAAATCAAATCATCACTTTTGGGGTAAAGCCGACTTCTCCAGAAGTCGGTTACGGTTACATTCATTATGACAAAGACGAAGGTATACTAAAAAAGGTCATACTATTTAAAGAGAAACCAGACTTAGAAACAGCAAAAGGATACTTAGAAGCGAATGAATTTTACTGGAATAGCGGTATTAATATTTTTGAATCCAATTGTATTATCCAGGAGTTCAATGAGCATTTAAAGGAATTGAATGCTATAGATTTAGAATTTAACAAAGAGGGTAAATTTATAAAAATAGGAAAAGAAGCATTTTTAAAATTACCGAATATATCCATTGACTATTCAATTTTAGAAAAATCACAGAATACTTATACTTCAGAATTTTTAGGACAATGGTCCGACGTAGGGTCTTGGCATAGTTTAAGAGATCTAAACCATGATAGTAATTATAACAATGCTATTCTCGGCAAGGATGTTTATTTCGAAGATTCAAGAAATAACCTAGTGTATTCTAAATCAAGGACCATAGGGATTTCTGGTATTGATAATGTTGCTATTATTGATACACCGGATGCTTTATTGGTAACAAATTTAGACAAAAGAGAAAATGTAAATAAGGTTTTAGACAAGATAGAAGAATCAAAAGAAGAAATTTTTGCATTCAATGAGAGAGTTTATAGGCCTTGGGGCTGGTATCAATCAATTGACAATGGTGAAAACTACCAAGTAAAAAGAATTCATGTATATCCGAAAGAACAGTTATCAGTTCAAAAGCATTTTCATAGATCAGAAAGATGGGTTGTTATAAAAGGCCAAGCAGAAGTTCGAGTAGGTGACACTACTGAGGTCTACAAAGAAGGAAGTATGATCTCTATAGGAAAAGAAGAAGTCCATTCTTTGTCCAACCCTACGGACGCCGATGTTGAAATAATTGAAGTACAATTAGGCAGTTATTTAGGTGAAGATGACATAGTGCGATATTCGGATAAATATGGAAGAGACTAGTTTTAAGAGATTTATATACATGCTAACAATGAATGGAGTTAAAATATAAGAATGCAAGATTCTTTTGAAGAGAAAAATAATAATTCTGTAGATTTATATCAGATGATAGTCTGGATGTGGTCTCAAAGGAATGTTCTAACGCTTTTTAGCTCAGTTGCTGCAATTATTTCTGTAACTATAGCTTTAGTGCTACCAAATTATTATATTTCAAATGTTACTTTAATGCCGAAGGATACTCAATTAGATGTTTCTTTGACTGGCGGCGGAAGTGGAGGCTTTGATTTTGGAGGACTATCATCTTTAGTTGGTTTAGGCACTTCAACTGATAAAGATCCTAATGTAACTTTGGCTAAGGAGTTAATGGTCTCAAAAGGTTTTGTAGTAGATTTCATAAAAAAATATGATTACCTTCCTGAATTACTTCATGCAAGACGATGGGAAGATGGATCTATAGTTTACTATCCTGAAGGCTATAATTCGGAGTTAGATAAATTAGAGTATACACCTTCAGATTATGATATTTATAAAGCCTTTTTGTTGGGCTTTACTATAAATCACGACAGAAAAACTTCTTATTCCAAATTAGGTTTTGAGCATGTTTCCCCTTTTTTTGCTAAAGAACTGTTAACTAATTTAGTTAAGGAAGTAAATAATAATGTAAAGGAAAGAGAAGTAGATAGGGCAAACAAATCAATAGTTTATCTTGATGACCTTATTGCTCAAACTTCCATGAGAGATTTAAATTTACTTTTAAATAAACTAAAAGAGAAGAATTTAAAAGTGTTGATGTTAGCTGAAATAGATGAGAATTTTATACTCGATGTAGTAGATCCTCCCTTTCTACCTACTGAAAAATCGAAGCCTTACAGAGCTCTAATCAGTGTTTTTGGTACCTTCTTTGGATTTTTGATTGGGCTATTTATACTGGGTATTTTTCAATTAATGCGATATGAGATAGTTTTCTCTTTATTCCCCTTTAAGTTAAGAAGAAGTAAATTAAACTAATAATCAATTGACTAAAAAGGCATTAATTACAGGTATCACAGGACAAGACGGCTCTTATCTTGCTGAATTTCTTTTGGAAAAAGGATACGAAGTTCACGGTCTTAAAAGAAGAACATCTATATTTAATACTGACAGAATAGATCACATTATTAATTCTGAATTCATCAATAAAAAGTTCTTTTATCATCATGCCGATATGACCGACTCCAGCAGTTTATTTCATTTAGTAAATAATATTCGTCCTGATGAAATTTATAACTTAGCTGCGCAGAGTCATGTAGGTGTATCTTTTGAAGAACCAGAATATACAGCAAATGCAGATGGAATTGGTGTGCTTAGACTATTAGAAGCTATAAGAAGTTCTAACTTGATTGATACCACTAGATTTTATCAAGCATCAACATCTGAATTATTTGGAAAAGTAACTGAAATACCTCAAAAAGAAACAACTCCATTTTATCCTAGGAGTCCCTATGCAGTAGCAAAACTATATGCCTATTGGATTACTATAAATTATAGAGAGGCCTATAACATGTATGCTTGTAACGGTATTTTATTTAATCATGAATCCCCTTATAGAGGGGAGACTTTTGTTACGCGAAAAATAACGAAAGCTCTTACAAAAATATCTCTAGGCTCTAAAGAAAAACTATCTTTGGGAAATATGGATTCTAAAAGAGATTGGGGGCATGCAAAGGATTACGTAGAAATGCAATGGCTTATGCTTCAAAATGATGAACCTAAAGACTATGTTATAGCAACAGGAATCCAATATAGCGTTAGAGAATTTGTTTCAATGGCAGCTGAAAAACTAGATATTAAGATAACTTGGAAAGGAAAAGGTCTTGATGAAAAGGGCTATGACCAAGATGGCAGGTTAATTGTTGATGTTAGTCCTGAATATTTTAGACCAACTGAGGTTGAGACTTTGTTGGGAGATAGCACTTTAGCCAAGCAGGACCTCAAATGGGAACCAAAAATAACTATTGAAGAAATGCTAGATGAAATGATTGAGCATGATCTACAATTAGCCCGTTACGAACTAGAATTAGGTATAACCTCAACGAAAGTCCATCGAAAGAATTCTTAATTCTTTTTATTTATAAATAAAAATAATTTATGAAAGAAAAAGAAACCATTTTGCCATTAGCTACCTCCTCTTGGGATGAAGAAGAGAGGGAAGCTATTAATAAAGTTATCGAAAGTGAAAATTTTACTATGGGAAAGAACGTTAAAGCTTTTGAAGAGGAATTTGCTTCTTATCACGGCTCAAAATACTGCGTAATGGTAAATTCAGGATCTTCAGCAAATCATTTAGGTTTATCTTCACTTTTTTTTAGAAAACAAGGACCAAAACTTACTCAAGGCGATGAAGTTTTGGTTACATCTGTGTCTTGGTCAACTACTTATTCCCCGCTTTATTACCATGGTTTAAAATTAAGGTTTGTTGATATAGATATTGACACTCTGAATGTTGATGTAAAAAAATTAGCTCAGTCAATAACACCAAAGACTAAGGCAATTTTTGCTGTGAATCTCCTTGGAAATCCTAATTTATATAGCGAGATTCAAAAAATAGCTAATGAAAATGGACTCCTCCTAATAGAAGATAATTGTGAATCTCTTGGAGCTGAATATTTAGGAAAAAAGACAGGTAGTTTTGGCCTTTTTGGAACTTGCAGTGGTTTTTTCAGCCATCATATGTCAACAATGGAAGGAGGAATGATTACTACAGACGATGAAGAAATTTACCAAATACTATTATCTATTAGGGCACATGGTTGGACAAGGAATCTTCCAAATAAAAATAACCTTACAAAAAAATCAGACGATAATTTTATGGAATCTTTTAGATTTATTTTACCTGGATATAACTTTAGACCAGTTGAATTTTCAGGCAGTTTAGGAAGAGTGCAATTAAAAAAATTAGATAAATTTATAAAGCAACGGCGATTAAATGCAGAATTATTTCAAGACCTATTCAGCAAATATTCCTTTATAAAAATTCAAAAAGAAATAGGACAAAGCTCATGGTTTGGATTTTCTATGGTAGTAAATGAAGATTCAGAAATTTCCAGAGAGTCATTAGTTAGTTTTTTAACCATGAATGGTATAGAAATCAGACCAATAGTAGCAGGGAATATACTCCATAATCCTATGGTTGAGTATTTCGATTATTCTATAGGTGGTAATCTTACTAATGCAGATGTTGTTCATCAGAATGGATTTTTTATTGGAAATCATCATTATTCGCTAGAAGATCCCTTAAAAAAATTAGATAAGCTTATAAAGAAAAATTTTGGGGATTAATCATTGAAGGAAGTTCTTATAATTGGCGGTGAAGGGTTTATAGGAAAGCATCTGGCCTATTTTTATAGATCTCAAGGTTATGAAGTTGTAACAACTACGAAATACCACAAAAGATTCGATAGTCATTGCATTAAATCAGATTATTCTAAAGATTCGTTTTCAAATATTTTTGAAGAAAAAGATTACGAGAAAATATTTTTCCTAAGTGGAAACCCCTATCCGGGATTATCAATTGATAATTGCAATATAGATATAAATCAAACTTTTATTCCTTTAGTAAATTCAGTTGAGGCATTGAAAAACATATCTTTTAAAGGAGACTTTTGGTTTGCTTCGTCTGTAGCAGTATATGGTGCTACAGAATTAGGTCTACAAAGAGAAACTGATATATGTAATCCTTTATCAAATTATGCTGTAGTTAAGCTTGCTGGTGAAAATTATTTAAAGATGGTTTCTATCACTTCTGATCTTAATCTCGGATCTTTTAGAATATTTTCTACTTTTGGTGAGAATCTTAAAAGGCAAATAATCTTTGATATATTTAAAATGATAAAAGATGATCCTTATAGTATTTCTTTATTTGGTAGTGGAGAAGAAGTAAGAGATTTATCTTACGTAGGTGATCAAGTAAAAAGAATTAAAATAGTTGCAGATCATATAAAACCAAAAGGTGATGTTTATAACTTAGGTTCGGGAGAATCAACTAAAATAAAGTCAATAGCAGAAGAAGTTGTAAAGATAATGGGTCATGACACAATAATAAATTACACATCACAGTCTAGAGTATTCGATGGGAATTCCTGGGTAGCTTGTATGGATAAGTTTCAAAAACTAGCTCCTAATCCTAAATCATCTTTATCTGATTCTCTATTAACAACAATTAATTCATTAGAAGACTCGAAATGATACTAGTTTTAGGAGCTACCGGTTTTTTAGGGAAAAGAGTTATAAAAAAACTTGAAGAATCTAATGTCTCTTATCATGCTAGTTCTTTAAGTTTAGGTTGTGATTTGATGAACTACGATGATACGAATGATTTATTTAAAATGATTAACCCTCAATATGTGATTAATTGCTCTGCTTTTGTCGGAGGTATAGATTTTGGTTACACCTACCCAGCAGATCTTTTCTTAAAAAATACTATGATGACGGTAAATATTTTAGAAGCGTCTAAAAATCAAGGAATAAAAAGGTTAATTAACCCAATATCCAATTGTGCTTATCCAGGAGAAGCTTCGCTTTTTAAAGAATCTGAATTCTGGAATGGTCCTTTGCATGAGTCTGTTCAGGTTTATGGATCTGTAAGAAAGTTATCTACAATTGGTTCATGGGCCTACGCAAAACAGCATAATCTTGATGTAATGAATCTTATTCTTTCAAATATGTATGGTCCTGGAGATCACTTTGAAGAAAAGAGGTCACACGCATTAGGTGCTTTGATTATGAAAATGGTAAAAGCAAGAATAGAAGAAGAAGAAGAGGTTGTTGTATGGGGCACTGGCTTACCTGTAAGGGAATGGTTGTTTGTAGATGATGGAGCTGAGTCTCTAATAAGAGGATTGGATATTCCCAAGAGTCTAGATCCAATTAATATTGGTGTGGGCAAAGGAATAAGTATTAGAGAACTTGCTAACTTAATAAAATCAGAAACTCGATACGAAGGCAATTTAGTATTTGATGAAACTAAACCGGATGGAGCACCGTTTAAAACCGTAGATGGATCTATTGGAAAAAACATATTTAACTGGTCTCCAGAGAAAGATTTTATAGAAGGGATAAAAGAAACAGTAAAATGGTACGAAAACTCAATTGAAGGAATGAATAATGAATCATGAAATAAAAAAAGATGGAAAGGTGCTAGCTAGATATATAAAAGCTAGTGAAGTTTGGGGAGGAGAAAGTTTATCTTTTTTTTCAGAAGATCAAGAATACATACAAGCTGGTTCTTGGAATTATAATAAGGGTAAAAAACTACTTGCTCATACTCATAATGAAGTTGAAAGATCTGTGCTATATACTCAAGAAGTTATTTTTGTGAAATCAGGTAGTTTACAAGCATTCATCTACGATGATGACTCAAATCTTGTAGAAGAATTTACAGCTTATGAAAATGATTTGCTTATTATGCTGTCAGGAGGACATGCATATGAAATTTTAGAAGACAAAACTCAAGTTTTAGAGATAAAAAATGGACCGTATCTAGGCGCTGAGACCGATAGAAATAGGCTCAATTTAGATGGATAATATTTTTTTTGATACCAGCCTTCTAAAGAAGTGTGGAAAGAACGTTATTATCGGAAAAACCGTAAGAATACGTTACCCAGAGCTTGTTGAAATAAGTGATAACGTAATTATTGATGATTTTTGCTATATCTCTACTTCCTTAAAAATTTCTTCCTTTGTTCATATTTCTTCTGGTTGCAAAATAATAGGTGGAAAAGAAAGTTCAGCATTCTTCGGTAAATATTCTACGTTATCTCCTAATGTTGTTATTGCTGCAGGGTCAGATGACTATTATGGTGGTATTGCAACACCCTTGGTTCCTGAGAAGTACAAAGGAAGAGTTGAGAGAGGTAATGTTGTGATAAATGAACATTGTGTTATTGGATCTAATTCAACATTACTTCCTAATGTTAAGCTTGGAATAGGTTCTGTTTTGGGTGCGCAGTCCCTGCTTAATAAAAACACTGAGGATTGGTCAGTTTATGCAGGATCTCCAGCTAAGAAAATTGCCGAACGAGATAAAGATAAGATCTTAAGTTTGCAAAGGTCTTTTGAGGAGGAAATAATATGACCGAGAGGGATTTCATAATGCAAATGAAACCCTGGATAGGAGATGAAGAGAGACAGGCCCTAAATAGCTATATGCAAGAAGATGGTTTTCTCACTGAATTCAAGAATACTAAGAAGTTTGAAGAGGCTATTGGAGAATTTACAGGAAGTAAGCATTGTATAGTTGTAAATAATGGCACAATAAGTTTGACTCTTGCTGCTTTGGCTTTAGGCATCAAGCCAGGAGATGAAATCATAGTTCCTAACTTTACAATGGTTGCGACCCCAAATTCAATAACAATGATTGGTGCCGAACCTGTTTTTGTTGACGTAGAGCCTGAAACTTTGTGTATCGATTTAGATCAAATAAAACAAAGTTTAACGACCAAAACCAAGGCTATCATGTTGGTTAGCGCGAATGGCAGACAGCCCAAAACTAACCTGAAGAGTTATTTTGAATTTGCAAAGGATAATAATCTAAAAATCATTGAAGATGCAGCTCAATCTTTGGGTTCTTACTATGACAATAGAACTCATGTAGGTTTAAAAGGAGAGATTGGTAGCTTTTCATTTTCTATGCCAAAGATTATTACCACTGGACAAGGAGGAGCATTAGTTACAAACAATGCAGAGTTAGCAAACAAAATACGAAAATTAAAAGATTTTGGGCGTACAGCAGGAGGTTCAGATATTCATGACTCTGTTGGCTACAACTCGAAGTTTACTGAAATGCAGGCTGTTATCGGTTTAGAGCAAATTAAAAAGTTAGATTTTAGAATTGAAAGAAAAAAAGAAATTTGGAAAAGATACAGAGATAATCTTTTAGCTACAGATAAAATATCTCTCTTCAATCATAATTTAGATCTAACTACGCCATGGTTCATAGACTCACTTTGTGAAGATAGGGAGAATCTGATGGCCTTTTTAAAGGAATCTTCTATTGGGACACGAGTAATGTATCCACCTCTTAATGAACAGGAATGTTATAGGGTTAAAGGAGACTTCCCCATTTCTCAAGATGTTGGAGAAAGAGGTTTATGGCTTCCTTCATATACTCAGTTAAGCGATGAAGATATAGACTATATCTCAGATCAAATTATTAAATTTTATTCGTAAATATCTTTTTAGATTTTTAAAAAAATCTCATGAATCTATCTGAGGATTCAAATCCTTAACATACTAGAAGAATAATTAGATCAAGCATATTAACTACAAATAATATAAGGTAGCCAAAACTTTAATAAGCACATTATCTAATAAATATGAAAGTTGAAACCATAATAAGAACTTTAATTAAATATAGACTAAAAAATTTAGCTTATCTTCTACTTTCTTTTATTTCTCTTTTTCTTGGAAGATTCTCAATATTTAAGCTTCTTGAGAATGATTTATGGTTGCAAAAGCAAAACAAAACTTTTTTTTGCGATTATTCTCCAAACTATAGACTGAAAGGAGATCAGGCAGATTGTTTTTCTGCTGATATTTTCTTCAATAGCTATAAGCCAAAGAAAGGAGATGTGTGTATAGATATTGGTGCGGGGTTAGGTATAGATACTAGATTAATGTCTAAGATGGTAGAAAATGAAGGAAAAGTATTTTCTATAGAAGCTACAGAAAGAACTTATAAAGCTTTAGAGGTTTGTGTTAAATACAATCAATTAGATAATGTAACAACATCATATTGCGCTATAACTAATCAAGATGGGCCAGTTAAGATCTCTCATGACGTGGGGCATCATACGGAAAATAAGATAATTTTTGATGATTCAAGCAATTACACTATTGTTGAAGGCTTAACAATTGATCACTATATAGAAATGCATAATATTGAATATGTAGACTATATGAAGATAAATATCGAAGGCGCCGAAAAGTTTCTTATTGAGAAATTTAACAAAATTAAAGTGGTAAAGAATATTGCAATTTCTTCACATGACTTCTTAGGTTTTAGAACTGGAGATAGTTCTTATTTCACTAAAGATTCGATTATAGATTTTCTTGAAAAGAATAATTTTGAGTATTATATGCGTGATACAGGTATAGATTATATAGATGGATGGATTTATGGAATTAATAAGGAATTTATTAATAAGAGAGATTAAAAATCGATCCTCTCAATTATAGAGGATATTAAGTCTACAAGACTAAGCTTAAATTAAGACACATAGGCTATTAACATGAGATCAGTTTTTTTAGTGCACTCATTGAGGAAAGGAGGAGCCGAAAGGCTTGTTCTTGAATTAGCTTCCAGTATTCAGAGCACTACTATTACAGTAATTTCTTGGCTAGATAACCTTGAGTTTTTAGAAGATGAATATAGGAACGTTAAGGTAATATCATTGATAAAGGAAAGTGAATACAGATGGCCATTTAGTTTGATAAGTTCTTCAAAGAAGTTGAAATTTCATTTAAAGTCTATTTCACCCGACAATGTAGTTATTTTCTCTCACTCTGTATTCTGGTTAGCCTTCTTTTCAAAATTTAAAACAAAATATATTTATGTAATACAAGGTTTTAGCCAATTGTCTGCAACTAGAGGCTATAAAAAGATTGTTTTCAGATTAATAGATATGCTATTTCTTAGAAAATTAAAGTGCTCTATCATTACGCCTACTGAAGAGCTTTCGGAAGAGTCCAAGAAATATTTCTTTGTACATAGTGATAAATTAGAAATAATTCCTAGTGGAGTGGAAGTAGGAAACTTTAAAAATACAGTCTTGCGGCGCGAAGAGGAAATAATAATTACTATGCTAGGAACTCTAAGCAAGCATAAGGGACAACATATTGCTCTAGACATAATACAAAAATTATTATCAAAGGTTCCTAATATAAAACTTCATATTATCGGAGAAGGGTCTATCAAAGGTGAGCTTGCAGACTTAATAGATCAAAAGAAACTTCAGAACAATGTAGTTCTTCTTGGAAGACGAGATGATGCCTTTAATTTAATGCATGAATCTGATATTTTCCTTCATCTAAGTCTTTC
>CETH01008077.1_pt1 | contig 15864 bp, 14 predicted proteins | sample 361461 | NCBI WGS metagenome assembly CETH01 (sample SAMEA2622695, study PRJEB7988) | marine metagenome | isolation source: saline water (ENVO:00002010), including
GTAGAAATTTTTTACCAAATTTTTGGCAGTAATGATTGGGCGTATTATTTTCTAAGCCAACTGTTTGTAATTATTGCTTTTATTACTGTATATAAATTTTCAGAGGAAATTTTTAATAATAAAAGATTTTCTCTTTTATCAGTTCTTTTGTTAGAGGGTATATACTTTTATAATTTCACAACACCAGAATTTAATGTAAATGTTGCTCAATTGCCTTTTTGGGCATTAACTATTTACTATACTTGGAGATGCATTAAATACGATAAAGCAATTGACTATATATTTTTAGGTTTATTTGCTGGTTTAGGAATTTTATCTAAATACCTTTTCATTTATTTAATTATTGGAATAAAACTTGTTTTTATTTACTTCATAAGAAAAGGAAAAAAAATTAAATTTTCACATTATTTTATTGCGGGACCAATAACCCTGTTAATTTTATTACCACATTTAATTTGGTTAACTGAAAATAATTATATTACTATTGCCTATGGTCTTCAAAGAACCGGAGGTGTCGGAAGTTTTCTGGACCATCTAATATATCCTTTAATTTTCTTAGGTAAACAGATTGGTCTATTAATTCCTTTTCTTTTGATGTCTTTTTTTCTTATAAAAAAAATGAAATCCAAAATAAATTTAAAAGATGAAAAATTAGTATTTTTAATTTTGACAACTATAGCGCCAATATTTTTGATGTTATTAACATCAATGATAATGGGGGCAAAAATAAGAACAATGTGGATGACACCTTTTTATTTATTTGCGGGAACTTTTATTATTTATATTTTTAAATCACAAATAAATTTTAAAAAATTAAAAAATTTTACCACAGTATTTGTAATTTTATTTCTTATTTCACCATTTACTTATACATATGTTTCAATTACCAAAACAGATAAAAGAACTGATTTCCCTGGGAAAGAAAGGGCTGAGAAAATTCAAAGTGCATGGAATAAAAAATATAAAAGTAAAATACAATATGTAGTAGGTGACGAATGGTATGGAGGAAATTTATCCTACCATCTCGAATCTAGGCCGAAATGGATACCTAGTTGGGACAAGAAGGCGTATAAGCTTATAAAATCAAAAGATAGAATGAGCGGTTTATTGAATAGTGAATTTATTTATCCAGCTTTAATTATAGGAAATAAATGAAAAAATTTAAAATTTTAATACCTTGCTATAATGATTGGAAATCACTTTTCAAACTTTTAAATAATATTGATAATAATATCACTGTGTTTGATGCTGAATTTACAGTTTTAATAGTAAACGATTGTTCTACAGAAAAAATGCCAAAACCATCATTTGATTTTAAAAAAATCAAGACTGTTGATTTAATTAATATTAAAAATAACCAAGGTCATACTAGATGTAATGCTACCGGGATAAAATATTTATCAGAAAAGACAGATTTTGATTATATGATATTAATGGATGGAGATGGCGAGGATAATCCAGATGATTTACCATTAATTATAAAAAATGTTTTAGAAAAGAAGAACATTTCTGTAGTTGCTACTAGAGAAAAAAGAACTGAGGGATTTCTTTTCACGTTTCTTTATAGGCTACACAAATTAGCAACTTTAATTTTTGCTGGCAAAAATATGAATTTTGGTCACTACAGTTGTTTAACAAAAAATGACGTGTTGTTATTATCATCTAAAAAAAGCTTATGGAGCAATTTTGCCGGATCTGCAAAAAAATATATTCCTAATCTTTGTGGGATACCTACGGCAAGAGGATTAAGATATTTTGGTCCATCCAAAATGCCATTGAAGGGCCTAATAATTCATTCCCTTTCAATAATATCTACTTTTAAGTATCAAGTTTTAGTCAGGTCTTTATTAATGATAATGATTTTTAGTTTTGTTTTCTTTAAAATAAATGACAACGATATATTTATAGTTATCAATTTTTTAATCACTGTTTTCTGTACATTAATTTTTATTACCTCGAGAAGAGAGAATATGAATGAATTTAAGGATTGTTTAAAACGTATTGAAAATATTACTAGTATACACACTAATAAGTTGTAAAATGAGTCTGAATTGGAATCAAAAGTGAATCAAAACGTGAACATCCAATTAAAACATGTAATAAATGTGTATAACTTTTTATAAATCAGGAGGGAGAACAAGATGAATAAAAAATTAAGCTGCCATTGTGGTGGTGTAGAAGCCCAAGTGAAAGTTCCTGAATCTGGTTTTAAAAAGGTAATGAGATGCAATTGTACTTTATGTAAAAGAAAAGGGTATATCATAGGAGTTATTGGTCCAGATGATTTTAAAATCGTTAAAGGTGAAAATCTTTTAAAGCTTTACCAATATCATACAAAAACTGCAAAACATTATTTTTGTACTAATTGTGGTATTCACACCCATAATAGACCGAGGATTGATCCGAGTATTTATGGAATAAATATAGCATGTATAGAAGGTGTAAAACCATTTGATCTAAAAAATATTCCTGTTAACGATGGTGAAAACCATCCCCATGATAAAAAGTGACTATTTAAAATTTTTAAAAAAACGTGAGATAGTAGGCAAACCTATTATTGATAAGATAGGTAAACTTAATACATTTTATTTGCCTTTATCAAGATGGCTTTACTCTATTTATGTTAAAGATAAAAAAACTAAAATTGTAGGCTTATCTGGAGGACAAGGTGCTGGAAAAAGTACAATTACTGCAATTCTAAAATTTATTTTACAAAAAGAATATGGATTAAAAATTTGCATTTTTTCAATTGATGATTTTTATAAAACAAAAAATGAGAGAATAAAAATGTCAAAACAAGTCCATCATTTATTTCTTACAAGAGGTGTCCCGGGAACACATGATGTAAACTTATTAAATAAAACGCTTAAAGAATTAAAACGAAAAAAATTTAAAAGAGTTCTAATTCCAAAATTTGATAAATCAATTGATGATCGATCTAAAATGAATAAATGGCAAAAAGTTGAAAATCCTCCTCATATAATTATATTTGAAGGCTGGTGTGTTGGAGCAAAACATCAAAAAAATATTGATCTTGTAAAGCCTTTAAACAAAGTAGAAAGAATGCATGATCCAAAATGTAAATGGAGAAAAGCTGTAAATAATTCCTTAAAAAATCAATATAAAAAAATTTTCAAGAAAGTTGATAAAATGATATACCTCAAAGCACCTAATTTTGATTATATATTAAAATGGCGTTGGCTTCAGGAACAAAAAATGAAATTGACATCAAAAAATAAAAGGACTATGTCAAAACAACAAGTTAGAGAATTTATAATGTTTTATGAAAGAATAACTAGACAGATGATGATTGATTTTCCAAAAATTTCAGATTTAACCGTTTTTTTAGATAAGAAACATAGGTCAAAAAAAATTAAATTTTATTAAATGTTTAAAAATTTTTTCATAATATTTATTATTTCACTATTACTTTCGAGTCATGCTTTTCCAAAAGAAATTCTAAATATCTTGTCAGATGCATTTAACAATAATCCAAAACTTAATGCAGAGCGAGCTAATTTGAAGGCAAGCAAACAAGATTTAAATATTTCAAGAGGGGAGTTCTTACCCTCCATTACAATTTCTGGAGATGTTGCTACACAGAAAGATAAAAATAGAACAGATTATGCAGGGTCTTCATTACAAGATACAAGAGCGGAACCGACAAGCCAATCTTTGATAATTAAGCAAAAAATATTTGATGGATTTACAAATTATAATGATGTTAAAAAGTCAAAATTAGAATTAGATTATTCTCAAATTAAATTAGATAAATTAGAGCAAGAAACTTTACTAGAAGCAGCAAAAGCTTTTTATGGATTAGGTTTTAATTATAAAAATTTAGAGTTTAATCAATCAAATCTTGATCTTTTAGAGCGACAAGTAGAAACTGACAGATCGCGTTTAGATAGAGGGGAAATTGGTTTAACAGACTTAGCACAATCAGAGTCCTCACTCGCAGGTGCAAATGCGAAACTTATTAGGGCTGAAAATGAGCTCATATCAGGAAAAAAAAATTTTCAGAAAATAATAGGGACGACAGCACCTGATGAAGTTGATTTAGATTTTATCCCTGAATTTAATCTTCCTTCAAGTGCTGACCATGCAATTATAATAGCACAACAAAAAAACACAGACTTAAGTCTTGCTAAAATTGACCTCGAGGTAGCAAAAAAAGATGTTCTTATCGCAAAAGGAGAAATAGCACCCTCTGCTTCTTTATCTTACTCATTAAAAAAAAACGAGGGATTGAGCTCAAGTGTAGATGAGAGAGAACAAGAAGAGGTAAAAGCAACTGTAACATGGCCTATTTTTGATGGGGGCAAAAACCTTTCTTCAGTCAAAAAAGCTAAATTTAAGTTTCAACAAAAACAGTTAATACTAGATGATGTAAAAAAAAATATGAACACAGAGATTGCTAATGCTTGGACTACCTATAGCTCATCCAAAGGAGTTTTGGACGCTACCCTTTCTCAGCTAAAAGCAGCAGAAATTGCTAACGAAGGTATTACACTTGAATATGATACAGGTAATAAAAGAACAACTCTTGAAGTTATTCAATCTAGAACATTACTATTAGAGGCTAGAACAAGTTACGTTAAGGCACAAAGAGATTTTGCAATAGCGCAGTTCAATTTACTTGCTTCTATTGGCGACCTTTATTTAAGCAATATTAAATAAACTTATATATTATTTTAATATTGATTAAAAGAACAAAATGTGTACATTTAATTTAATGATTCGTAATAACAAAAAGGAACAAAATGACCAAAAATAATTTAAAAGTAGTAAAGCCAGATACTAAAAAAGAACAAGAAATTAAGGAAAAAAACAAAGCTTTAAACGCTGCAATAAGCCAAATAGATGATAATTTCGGCAAAGGTTCAGTAATGCGTCTAGGCCAACAAAAGGCTATGGACGTAGAGTCTGTTTCTACTGGTTCTCTGAGTTTAGATCTTGCGCTTGGTATTGGAGGATTGCCTAAAGGAAGAGTAATCGAAATATACGGTCCAGAATCATCTGGAAAAACAACTCTAGCTTTACAGGTTGTTGCGGAAGCACAAAAAGCCGGAGGAATTTGCGGTTTTGTTGATGCTGAGCACGCCTTAGACCCTGTTTATGCTAAGAAATTGGGAGTTAGAACGGATGATCTTTTAATTTCTCAACCAGATACTGGTGAACAAGCACTAGAAATTGCTGACACACTAATTAAATCAGGATCATTGTCGGTTTTAGTTGTTGATTCAGTTGCTGCATTAACTCCAAAAGCAGAGCTAGAAGGAGAAATGGGCGATCATCATGTTGGTTTACAATCAAGATTAATGAGCCAAGCACTTAGAAAGTTGACTGGTTCAATATCAAAATCTAACACGATGGTTATATTTATTAACCAAATCAGAATGAAAATTGGTGTAATGTTTGGTAATCCTGAAACAACATCAGGTGGAAATGCACTTAAATTTTATTCATCAGTAAGGATGGATATAAGAAGAATAGGTGCCATCAAAGATAAGGATCAAATCATAGGTAATAGTACTAGAGTAAAGGTCGTTAAAAACAAAGTAGCTCCACCTTTCAAAATGGTAGAATTTGATCTAATGTATGGAAAAGGAATTAGTAAATCAGGTGAGTTAATTGATCTTGGCGCTAAGGCAGATGTAGTTGAAAAATCTGGCGCCTGGTACGCTTATAAAGGCGAAAAAATAGGCCAAGGTAGAGAAAATGCTAAAATCTATTTAGAGAAAAATCCTAAAGTAGCAGAGGAAATTGAGTTAGCTATCAGAACAAAAGCTGGTTTAATATCAAAAAAAATTGAAGGTAATCCAACACCAAAAGAACAAGCCTCAAAAGAAAAAGAAACCGAAAAATAACGATTTTCCATCTAATCTCTAAACGAAAGGCGTCCCCACGCCTTTCGTTTGACTTGTTATTATAGACAATAAATAAAATATCTGTATTTAATAGATATATGAGCCGTATTTTAATGAGTGAAATAAGAGGTAAATTTCTGGATTATTTTTCCAGAAATAAGCATAAAAAAGTAGACTCAAGCAATATTGTTCCAAACAATGATCCAACCTTAATGTTTACTAACTCTGGAATGGTTCAATTTAAAAATGTTTTTACAGGCATTGAAAAGAAAGATTTTAAAACAGCAACTACATCACAGAAATGTATTAGGGCAGGCGGAAAACATAATGATTTAGAAAATGTAGGTTATACACCAAGACACCACACATTCTTCGAAATGCTCGGAAATTTTTCATTTGGAGATTATTTTAAAGAAAAGGCTATTTTTTATGCATGGGAACTACTAACGAAAGATCTTAGCATACCAAAAGAAAAACTTTCAGCGACAGTATATTCAGAGGATGAAGAAGCCTTCAAATTATGGAAAAAAGTTGCTGGATTACCTGAAAGCAAAATTATAAAAATTTCAACTGCTGATAATTTCTGGTCTATGGGTGAAACAGGTCCGTGTGGTCCTTGTTCTGAAATTTTTTATGATCACGGAGATAAATTAAAAGGAGGACCCCCAGGCAGTCTTGATCAGGACGGCGATAGATTTATAGAAATTTGGAACCTAGTTTTTATGCAGTTTGAACAAATATCCAAAGAAAAAAGAGTAGATTTACCCAAACCTTCCGTTGATACCGGGATGGGTTTAGAGAGGATAACAGCAGTTCTACAGGGAACCCACGATAATTATAGTATTGATCATTTTAAAAAACTTATGAATGCATCATCTGAAGTTACAAAAACAAAGATAGATAGTACCAATATAGCTAGTCATAGAGTAATCGCAGATCATCTTAGAGCAAGCAGCTTTTTAATTGCAGAAGGAGTTTTGCCTTCTAATGAAGGTCGTGGTTATGTTCTTAGAAGAATTATGAGGAGAGGTATGCGACACGCCCATACACTTGGAAGTAAAAATCCCATATTTTTTAAATTATTTGATGTTCTTTTAGAAGAGATGTCAGAGAGCTATCCTGAGTTAAAAAACGGAAAGGATCTAATTATAGAAACATTAAAAAACGAAGAAGAAAAGTTTTCTTCGCTTTTGGATAGAGGAATGAAAATATTAGATCAAAATTTATCTAAAGTAAAAAATAATATTCTACCAGGAGAAATAGCTTTTAAACTTTATGACACATACGGTTTTCCATTAGATCTAACTGCCGATATTTTAAAAAATAAAAAAATTAAAATTGATATAAAAGCTTTTAATAAAGAAATGGAAAAAAGCAAAGAGATAGCTCGTGCTAGTTGGAAAGGCTCAGGCGACAAATCTATTGAAGAAAAGTGGTTCAAAGCAAGAGAGGATCTTAGTCCAACAGAATTTTTGGGTTACGAATTTGATAAAGCTGAGGGAGTAATTTTAAAAATCGCAAAAGGTAATAAATTTGTAGAAAGTGCAAAAACAGGAGACGAAATAGAAATCATAACTAATCAAACACCTTTTTATGCAGAGTCCGGAGGCCAAGTTGGGGACCAGGGTATTATTTATACTTCGAATTGTGAAATAAATATAATAGACACCCAAAAAAAAATGGGCGACCTTTACGTTCATACAGGAAAAGTTGAAAAAGGATCGATTAAAATTGGGCAAAGTGTAAACTTAGAAATTGATATAAATAAAAGAAATAATTCTAGAGCCAATCACTCAGCAACACATTTATTACACGAGTCCCTTAGAAGAACACTGGGTAAACATGTTACCCAAAAAGGGTCACTAGTAAGTCCTGAAAAACTTAGATTTGATTTTAGTCACAATAAGCCAATTGATAAAGATGAAATGAAAAAAATAAATTATGTGGTTAACGAAATAATCCAAGGATCAAGCGATGTTCAAACTAGAGTTATGACACCAAAGGAAGCCGTAAGCATGGGTGCTCTAGCTTTATTCGGTGAAAAATATGGTGAAGAGGTGCGAGTAGTATTTATGGGAAAAGAAAACAATGGTTTTTTTTCTACTGAACTGTGCGGCGGTACACATGTCAAAAACACAAAAGAAGTTGGAAAATTTAAAGTGATTAGTCAATCCTCGGTCGCTTCAGGCATAAGAAGAGTAGAGGCTTTAAGAGATAAGCATCTACATAATTATGAAAAATCTCTCAAACAGGACAAGTCTTTAAGAGAAAAAACTATAAAAGATCAAATTGACATAATTAAAAAAGAATTGTCAGAGTATAAAATCAAACCCGATTACAAAGAGAAATTGGAATTATCTGAAAATTTGAAAAATCTTAACAAACAGTTAGAAAAAATTAAAATCCAAAATGTTATTAAAGACAAAAGTAAAAATGTAATTAAAGATAAAAAAATTGGTCCATTTATTTTGAGGCAGCAAGTTCTTACAGATTTTCCTCCTAAAGAATTAAGAAGCATAATTGATCAAGGTAAAAAGGATATTAAAAAAGGTATTGTAGTTAGTATTTCAACCTTTGAAGGAAAAGTTGGAGTTGCAGTCGGTGTAACCAAAGAATTAACCACAAAATATGATGCTGTGGCACTTGTAAGAGTTGCTTCTGAGGTTCTTGGAGGGAAAGGTGGAGGAGGCAGAAAAGATTTTGCTCAGGCAGGTGGATCAAATAAAGCCAGTATCGAAAAAGCTTTTAAAGCCATTAATCAAAAAATTAATTAAGTTTTTTTTTAAGATTTGAGTTTATTGCTTCCAAAAATTTATTTGTTGTTAAGAATTTTTGATCTTTGCTAATCAAAATTGCCAAATCCTTTGTCATAGATCCACTTTCAACTGTCTCTATGCAAACTTTTTCAAGATTATTTGAAAATTTAATTAACTCCTGATTACCATCTAATTGCCCCCTGTGAGACAAACCTCTAGTCCATGCAAAAATAGATGCTATTGGGTTCGTAGAAGTTTCTTTGCCTTGCTGATGTTGTCTAAAATGCCTGGTAACTGTTCCATGGGCCGCTTCAGCTTCAGCTATTTTTCCATCTGGAGTTCTCAGCACACTTGTCATTAATCCAAGTGAACCGTATCCTTGTGCGACAGTATCAGATTGAACATCTCCATCATAATTTTTACAAGCCCAAATATATTTCCCGCTCCATTTCATAGCGCAAGCTACCATATCATCTATTAATCTGTGCTCGTAAGTAATACCTGTTTTTTCAAACTTATCTTTAAATTCTCCTTTGTAAACATCTTCAAAAATATCTTTAAATCTTCCATCATAAACTTTTAATATTGTATTTTTAGACGAAAAGTAAACTGGCCATTTTCTTATTAAACCATAATTCATACAAGCTCTCGCAAAGTCTTTAATAGAGTCATCTAAATTATACATCGAAAGAGCAATTCCTGGTTTAGTAAAATTGAAAACTTCGCGTTCAATTGAATTTTTTCCGTCTTCTGATTCCCATTTTAGAGTCATTTTTCCTTTTCCTGGAACTTTAAAATCTGTCGCTCTATATTGATCTCCAAAAGCATGTCTTCCAACTATTACCGAGTCTGTCCAATGGGGAACTAATCTTGGAACATTTTTGCAAATTATTGGTTCTCTGAAAATAGTACCTCCTACAATATTTCTAATTGTACCATTCGGAGATCTCCACATTTTTTTTAAACCAAATTCTTTAACTCTGGATTCATCAGGGGTTATAGTCGCACACTTAACTCCAGCACCGTATTTCTGTATAGCTTTAGCAGAGTCAATTGTAACTTGATCGCTGGTTTTATCTCTATTTTCCATGCCTAAATCAAAGTATTTAAGTTCTACATCTAAATATGGTTTGATTAGTTTATCTTTAATAAAAGCCCAAATAATTCGGGTCATTTCATCGCCATCAAGCTCTACTACAGGATTTTTTACTTTTATTTTTGCCATAATATAAATTTAAATTGATAATTTAGAATTTTTATACATATTAACTTAATATTATCAAATTATAATTTTTATGCTTGAAAAAATATTTCCAAAGCTACACCAAGAAGGGTATAAATTTTTAGTTATATCAGCATTTCTCACATTTATTTTGTGGTTTTTATCAGGATTTTTTAGTTTTATTTTTTTAGTTATCACTGTTTGGGTTTATTACTTTTTTAGGGATCCTGAAAGAAAAATAATTCAAAATGACGAATATCTTGTTAGTCCAGCAGATGGAGTTGTTTCTGCTATATCAGAAGTACAGGGTCCAATAGAGCTAGGATTAGAAAATAAAAAATTTACCAGAGTAAGTATTTTCATGAATATTTTTGATTGCCACGTAAACAGATCGCCATCAACTGGTCAAATAGATGATATTTTTTATAAACCAGGAAAATTTTTGAACGCGTCTCTTGATAAAGCAAGTGAAGAAAACGAAAGAAATTTTTTTAAAATCAAAGATCAAAAAACAGATGATTTTATAATTGTTGTTCAAATTGCAGGGCTCGTTGCACGAAGAATAGTTACACAAGTTGAAAAAAAACAGACGGTTGCTCAAGGACAAAGACTAGGTATGATTAGGTTTGGTAGTAGAGTTGATATATATTATAACCAGAGAAAAACTATGGTTAAAGTTGGACAAAATATGATTTCAGGTGAAAGCTTAATTGCTAGGTTTTAAATGCAAAAAAAAAATAAATTTAAAGTAGTTTCTGTAAATAAATCTAGATACATTCTTCCAAGCGTTCTTACTTTAATCGGAGTTTGCTTGGGTATAAGTTCGATTAAATTTGCAATGGATGGTAATTTTTCCTATGCAATTTTATTTTTAACGGTAGCTGCAATTTTAGATGGTCTCGATGGAAGAGTAGCAAGATTAATTAAAGGAACCTCTAATTTTGGTAAAGAACTAGACTCCCTTACAGATTTTGTTAGTTTTGGAATTGCACCTGCTTTTATTGTGTATTTTTGGGAATTAAATAATCTTGGAAAAATAGGATGGTTAATTGTTTTATTTTTTTCTGTATGTTGTGTTTTAAGACTTGCTAGGTTTAATTTAACAAAATTTGATGGAGGAGAAGAATGGAAAAATAATTATTTTCAAGGAATTCCATCACCTGCAGGGGGGTGTTTAATTCTTTTCCCCATTATATTTGAACTCTCAAATTTTTCTAGTCTTTTGGACATAAAATTTATTACTCCGTATTTAATGATTCTAGTTTCTTTACTTTTAATAAGCAAAGTTCCTACTTTTTCTTTTAAAAAAATTACAATAAAAAGAAATATGACCATTTTTCTTTTATTAGGAGTAGGTTTATTTTTTGTATCCATAGTCCAATTCACTTACGAAACACTTACTGTCTGTCTTCTAATTTATTTAATATTGATACCTATTGGTATCTACAACTTTAAAAGAAAATCGAAAACTATAAATCAGTATGATTTAGAAGATGATCACAGGGATATATTGTAATCATCTCTTATGGACAACAAAAGCTACCAAGATCATTTTTTTCGTAAAGCAAAAAGCCATGGTTTTAGATCAAGGTCAGCTTTCAAATTAATCGAACTGAATGAAAAATTTAAATTCCTTAAAAATAGTATAAAAGTTCTAGATATTGGCTCCTTTCCAGGAGGATGGTGCCAAGTAATAAATGAAAAAATTAAGAATGTAAAAATTTTAGCTGTAGATAAAAAAAAAATTCAAGAAATTAAAGGAGTTGATTTTATTCAAGGAGACTTTTTAGAGGAAGACTGCAAAAGCAAAATAGACCAATATTTTAATTCAAATATTGACGTTATATTATCTGATATGGCCTCAGAAACTACAGGCAATAAAAGTTTAGACTGTATAAGAACAAATCAATTATGTTTAGATACTATTGAATTTTCATCAAAAAAATTAAATAAGGAGGGGGTAGTAGTGTCAAAATTTTTTATGGGTGAGGAATCAGAGGAAGTAAAAAAAATTGGGAAAAAATATTTTAAAAAAATTAATTTCTTTAAACCCAGCTCAAGTAGAAGCGAATCAAGAGAAACTTATATACATTGTCGCGGATTAAACACTTTATAAAATATTTAAATTGTATATAAATGTATATGGCAGCAATAAAAGAGTCTCTAACCTTTGATGATGTAACCTTAATACCGCAATATTCATCTATTCTACCAATAGACACGGATATTAGCACTACTTTAGCAAGTAATATTAAACTTCAGATACCATTCATTTCGTCAGCTATGGACACTGTAACAGAATCAGCTATGGCAATTTCAATGGGAAAAGAAGGTGGAATGGGGGTCCTTCACAGAAATTTAAATATTTCTGAACAATGCAATCAAATTAGGAAAGTTAAAAAAAATAAAATTCTTGTAGGAGCAGCAATAGGAACAAGTATTAATGATATTATCAGGGCCAAGAAGTTAATAGACAACGGTGTTGATATGGTTGTTATTGATACGGCACATGGTCATAGCAAAAAAGTTATTGATACTTTAAAAAAAATTAAAAGGTTTGGAAAAAAAATAACAATATGTGTGGGTAACATTGCAACAGCACAGTCTGCAAAGACACTTATAAATGAAGGAGCTGATATTTTAAAAGTTGGTATTGGTCCTGGCTCAATATGTACAACTAGAATTGTTTCTGGTATTGGAGTTCCGCAAATAAGTGCTGTTATGGATGTCAAAAAAGGTGTTGGGAAAAATAAAATTAAAATCATATCTGATGGTGGAATAAAGTTTTTAGGAGACGCAGCAAAAGCAATTGCTGCTGGTGCTGATGCAGTGATGATGGGATCAATATTTTCAGGTACAGATGAGTGTCCAGGAAAAAAATTTAAAGTAAAAAACAAGTATTATAAATCTTTTAGAGGAATGGGTTCTACTGGAGCTATGATGGACGGATCATCTGATAGATATTTTCAAAAAAATTACAAAGATAAATCAAAATTTGTTCCCGAAGGTGTTGAAGGAAGAGTCCCTTACAAGGGGAAGGTTGAAAAAATTATTTATCAATTAAAAGGTGGCTTGAGATCTTCGATGGGATATATAGGTGCAAAAAATATATCTGATTTACAAAAAAAAGCAAAATTTATAAAGATAACTAAGGCTGGTTTTTACGAAAGCATGGTCCATAATGTTGAAATAAATGAAAAGGAAGCTAATTATAAGTTATGAGAAATAAAAAAAATTTTTACATAGCCATCTTATTAGTCTTTTTTTCATTTAATGCTTTGTATGCTAAAAACGATTATTTTTCAGAAGGGCAAAAACTATACAATCAAAAAAAATATTCAAAATCTAAATTTAAATTCGAAAAAGATATTGTTTTTAATCCAAAAAGTGAAAAATCATATTTATACTTGGCAAAAATATATAAGCAACAAAACAATGATGAATTCCAAGAAAGCAACTTAAATACAGTAATAATGATAAACCCAAAAAATGAGGAGGCAATTTATCTTCTAGCTCTTTTGATGATTAAAAAGTCGAATTATGAAAAGTCAAAAAATTTAATTAAAAAATTCAAGAAAGTTTGCGAGAAAATTTGTGATAAGGAAAATAATTTAAATACTAGTTTAAAAAATTCCCAAATAAAGTAAATGATAATTAAAAATGATAGAAGAAAAATTTTAATTATAGATTTTGGATCTCAAGTTACAAAACTAATTGCAAGAAGAATTAGAGAGTTCGGTGTTTATAGTGAAATCACAAACTTAAAAAATTTAAAAAATTATAAAAATTTGAACAATATTGATGGTTTAATTTTATCTGGTGGACCAGCATCTGTAACAAAAACAAACTTTCCAAAAATACCTAAAAAAATTTTTTTATCAAATGTACCTATTCTAGGAATTTGTTATGGTCTTCAATTAATAGTAAAAAGCTTTGGTGGTCTAGTAAAATCAAATTCGAAAAATCGTGAGTTTGGAAGAGCAACAATTTTTAGGAGAAAAAAATCAATTTTAATATCAAATTTTTTCAGTCATAATAAAAATGAAGTTTGGATGAGTCACCAGGACTCTGTTTTAAAAATACCAAAACAATTTAAAACTATCGCATCAAGTAAAGATTCAAAACATACAATATTAGAGAGTAAAAAATATAAAATTTATGGTATCCAATTCCACCCAGAGGTAAGCCATACAAATAAAGGCAGTGTTCTTTTGAAAAACTTTGTTTTGAAAATTTGTAAGGCTAAAAGAAATTGGAAAATATCTAATTATAAAACACAATTAATAAAAAAAATTAGTCAAATTGTCAAAAAAGATAAAGTTATATGTGCTTTATCTGGAGGTGTTGATAGCAGCGTTACATCTATACTATTAAAAAAATCAATTGATAAAAACCTTGTTTGTATAATGGTAGATACAGGTTTAATGAGAAAAAATGAGTTTAAAGACTTATATAAAGTTTTCAAGGATAGGTATAAACTTAATGTTAAGCTAGTAAATAAATCCAAAATTTTTCTCCAAAAATTAGCAAAAGAAAAGGATCCAGAAATAAAAAGAAAAATAATAGGGAAACTTTTTATAAAAATTTTTGAAGAAGAAGCTAAAAAAAATAAGAAAATAAAGTATTTGGCACAAGGAACTTTATACCCTGATGTTATTGAAAGTAAAACAGCAACTGGAAGTAATACAAGAAAAATAAAATCACACCATAATGTTGGAGGCTTGCCAAAAAAAATGAATTTAAAACTCATTGAACCACTTAAAGAACTTTTTAAGGATGAGGTAAGAGTCTTAGGAAAATCTTTGGGTTTAAATAATGAAATTATTGAAAGACATCCTTTTCCAGGCCCAGGTCTTGCAATAAGAATTATAGGAAGGGTCACTAGAAAAAAAATTCAAATTCTTCAAGAAGCTGATTACGTATTTATTAATGAACTTAAAAAAACTAAACTTTACCCAAAAATATGGCAAGCTTACGCAGCATTATTGCCTGTCAAAACAGTAGGAGTAATGGGGGACTCAAGAACTTATGAATACACTTGCCTTTTAAGAGCTGTTATATCAAAAGATGGGATGACAGCAGATTATTTCCCATTTCCAAAATTTTTTTTAGATAATATTTCTAACAAAATAATTAATAATGTAGTTGGCATAAATAGAGTGGTATATGATATAACCTCCAAACCTCCAAGCACTATTGAATTGGAGTAATAAATGAAAAAAAAAATATCAAAAATAAAAAATTCTAAAGGAAAAAAAAAACTTGTATGTTTAACAGCTTATTCAAAACCTATAGCAAAAATTCTAGACAAATTCTGTGATATTATATTAGTAGGTGACTCAGTAGCCACTGCTTTCTATGGAATGAATAGTACTAGAGAATTAAGTGTAGATACGTTACTTAATCATGCGAAAAGTGTAAAACGTGGAGTTAAGAAAAGCTTACTTGTAATTGATATGCCACACAATTCTTACAGAAATTTTAAAGAAGCAAAGAAAAACGCTAAAAATTTTTTGAAAAAAACAAAGTGTGATGCAGTAAAAATAGAAAGTAACGGAAAAAATTTTAAAATAATAGAAAAATTAGTCAAATCAAAAATACCAGTAATGGGTCACATTGGTTATACACCTCAATTTAAAAAAAGATTTAAAATTCAAGGAAGCAGTTTAAAAGAAGAAAAAAAATTAACATATGAGGCGAGTCGTATCGAGAAAGCTGGAGCCTTTTCAATAGTTTTAGAATGTATATCTTCAAAAGTTGCTATGAAAATTACTAACTTAGTAAGAGTACCTACAATAGGAATAGGATCTTCAAAAAACTGTGATGGACAAATATTGGTAACAGATGATCTAATAGGTTTAAGTGGTTTCTATCCGAAATTTGTCAAAAAATATTTAGATTTACAAAAACATTTGAGTAGGGCCATTAAAAATTTTACAAAAGATGTTAAAAGCAATACATTCCCGACAAAATCAAATACATATTAATTAAAATGAACCAAGAAGTTATCGAAAAG
>CETH01179209.1_pt1 | contig 15862 bp, 19 predicted proteins | sample 361461 | NCBI WGS metagenome assembly CETH01 (sample SAMEA2622695, study PRJEB7988) | marine metagenome | isolation source: saline water (ENVO:00002010), including
TTGTTTATAATATATTAGCTTACCTTCGTGTTTAGCTGGTGATGCACACCCATTTAAAGCCAAATAGTAATATTCCATTGTTTGTCCTTGATTTTTATTCATTGTTAAATTAGAATGAATAAAAATAGTGGAATTATAATCAATTAATTTAACGTAGTACAACGATCTTGCAAACACTTCGCAATGCCTTTTGGAGTTGAGCTTCATCTTTATCGTATCCTGAAATCAAGTTATAAATATATTCTACGTCTGAATCATTATGTTTTAATAATTTATTCACGACCAATTGATAAAAGTAATTATTGAATTCCTTGACAAATTGTTTAATTTCATCAAGGTTCATTTCGAAACAACAATTATTTGTTGTGGAGAAATAACGATAACTTTTCGATTTTACCGTTATAAGAGGTAGGTAGTCTTTTACAATAGATACTATATTTTTCATCAATTCATACTTATCAGTACGATTATTGATTTTAATTGTATGGATAAAGGAATCATCTTTAAATATTTTATTTAATAATTTTGGCAGATGTGTTTTCATGTTGTGTACAGTGAGGTATGTGTGTTTGTTTGTAAAAGCACGATTTAAAGTAGATAATAAGTTACGATTATTATCATAATACAATAGATTTTGACGCGACCGATATGGGGCAATAGATTGTATTTTGATATACCTAGCATCATTTTGATTGCGTCTTTTTTCAACTTTATCTTCGGTTATTTGGCTCATCAGTTGTTTTGTATTTTTTCTCGTAATATTACCTCGTATTATTTTTTGTACTGTAATAATATCTTTTTGCTGTTGACTATTCATTTTGAGTTATATATCAGTATTAATCATTTTTTTGTTCAATTAATTTAACTAAACATATAATATATATGAGTTTACAAGAAATTAAATCCGGAGCTGGACACCTTGATTATTTAGTTTCAAAAGAAATTATTAAAACCTTGCCTTTTTGGAAAAACTTAAATGTTACTCCAAACATATTAACGACATTCGGGTTAATATCATCAATAACTTGTTTGTATGCCCTTATAAATCGGCAAACACTTTTAGCAATAATTATGCTTTGCTCGCGTTGGTATTTTGACTATGCAGATGGATTGATGGCGCGTAAATATAAAATGGTAACTGTATTTGGTGATTATTATGATCATATTACGGATATTATTTTCACACTTGGTTTGTTTTCCGTAATTTTATTAAGTAAATATCCAAAGAAAACTAATTTTAAATTAGTTTTAATTGGCATTATTTTATTTTTTTATTCAATGTTTGTTCTCCATTATTCGGCAGTAGAATTGGAATTTTTTAAGAAAAATAAAAAAGAAACCATGTTATCAAAACTAAGACATTTTGCACCTAATAATATAGAACTTTTTAAATATTTTGACAATAGTGTGCTTTATTTATCAATAATAATTGTAATTATCCTTTTCTGTAATTATAATAATATTTAATAATACTATATGTTGTCACGTAAAGGCGAAAATTGTTGTATAGATGTAGATGATAAATACATACCTTCTACAGAAACTAATAAGATGTATTCTCAAGCATTAATACATAATGAGTTAAGAATGTCATCATCTCAAGCGATGGGATTAAAAAAAGATGCTACAGTGTACTGTAATGATATAAATGAAACAGATAGTAAAGCGGTTGGTGGTCCCGGTGATTTTTACGGGGGTGGTTTATCAAAAAAACATAATAGTTATGACCGTTATTTAGCCCGTAAAAAAGGTAAGATTGAATCATATTCTGATCGCAAAGACCGTTTATCGGGGTTCACTATGTTAGGTAGTAATGCATATTTGTGCTAATAATCGGTTTCGTCAAGAGCTTCGTTGGCGAGGGCATCAGCACGTTTATTGAATTTGCGTTTCACGTGATGAAAACCAATGTGTTTCCAAGTGTGACTATCTAATAACTGTTTCATTTTTTGGTAGTATGGTCTAATAGAATCAGATTTAACTTTCCATTGATTGGTGATTTGTTTAATCACGAGATTGGAATCACCATAGATATCGATGCTATCAATATCATTTTGAATACACAATTCAATAATGGAAATAGCACCTGAATATTCAGCTATATTATTGGTTTGCACTCCTATATATTTTTTATCGGTTAAAACTTCATTTGTTTGTTGGTCGTATATAACGGCTCCATAAGAAGCATGTCCCGGGTTAGAACGACTTGCACCATCAAAATATCCTTTAAACATAATTTGTTACTTATATAATTTTAAATTATGTTTTCAATTCATTTAAATATTAAATATTATACATTAATAGAATGGTTTTAACCGATTTAATGATAGGTGGAATAGCAGGCGCATTATCAAGAACATTAACGGCTCCTTTAGAGCTAAATAAGATTCAAAAGCAGAATAATTTTATGCCAAATTCTACAATTAAGGATGTTTTAAGAAAAGAGGGTGTAAGGTATTTATGGAAAGGAAATGGTGTAAATTGTTTAAGAATTATCCCACAACATGCGATTGTATTTGCCACTTGTCGCCAGGTTAGAGAAAAGAAAATCATAAAAAATAAAAATTTTAATAATCTCCTAGCTGGTACGATAGGTGGTATGACGGCGATGACTTGTATATATCCATTTGAGACCATAAGAAGTAGATTAACACTTCAAACAAATAAGTCGTATTATAGTGGTATTACAGATGCATTTTTAAAGATAATTAAAGGTGAAGGGTTTCGTGGTTTGTATAAGGGTATGGGTACAAGTTTATATGGTTTTGGTGCTTATTCAGGTTTGAATTTTAGTTTTTATCATTATTATAAGGAAAAAACAAAAAATGTGGTGATGAATGATGATATGAAGAAATTGTTATGTGGTGGATTTACGGGCTTATCATCGGTTACATTGACTTATCCTACTGATTTGGTAAGAAGGCGATTACAGATACAAGGTTTTGACCCATCGGTTCCAAAATACAATGGTATAATTGATTGTGTTAGAAAAATAGTAAAAAAGGAAGGTTATCGTGGATTGTATAGAGGATTGAATGCCACTTATATAAAATTATTTCCAACTGTGGGAATCCAATTTTGGTGTTTAGATACATTAAAAAGCCACCATTTAAAGTTAAAATAATTTAGAATATTATATGGAAGAGTTGGATTTAAATACGGATAATTATAGTTTAAATGATATAAAACAGTTTTTGGAGATAGAAACAGGAAAATACAAAGACGACGAAGTAACCTTAAATATTATAGATGATAAAGCAAAAAAGAAGATAGAAAAATTGAAATTATCGGGTATAGATGAGGCAACTAAGACGAAGGTGGTGATGTTTGTAAATAAAATTAAGGATATTTTGCGAGATAAAATCCTGCAAAAAAACCCGGTATTTAATGAATTGGTGGTAGATAAAAAAAATGATTATCACAGGGAGAACTTAATGCCGTCGGTGAAAATGAATTACCCTCCACCAATAACCTTGGATAAAACAGGTGATGTGAATAATGTAATAATGGGCGCATTGCGTGCTGATGAAACCGACCCTCGCAGCATGAACGCAGCATTATTTAATTATAGTAAAATTAATCGTTTCAACCGACCTACTGTAACAACTCAGTTAAGTATAGATACAAAATTCAGAAAAAACTATTTCGCAACAGATCCAGCAGATTACTCGATTAAACTATCTACTCCATTTAAAAATGTTGTTTCAATGCGTTTATCATCCATTGAGATAACAAATGCGATTTATTCGGTATCGGAATTAAACGGTACAAATGGTTTTACTGTAACGGCTCCTGTCGGATCATCGGCTGGTTCTGGAACATTTATAATAAAAGTACCGACAGGAAATTACATATCGAATAAATTAACTGCATCTTTAGAAGATAAATTTCATGATATTACATTAAATGCGTCTATACCTTTTTTAAATGTTCGTGTATCCATTGATACGGTGACATCAAGAACAGTTATAGAACGTGTAGGAACAACAGCCAATGAAGTATTGGATGATTTTGAATTGGATTTTACTAATTTGGTAAGGAGTGATGCACCACCGATGATGACTTTGGGTTGGCTCCTTGGATTTAGAAATCAAAAATACAGGGGAAGTCATAAATATGTTAGTGAATGTTTAATAGATTTAGCTGGACTGAAATACTTTTATTTTTGCGTAGATGATTATCAAAAATCGGCGAATCAAAATGTAATAGGTGTTTATGAAAATTCGTTTTTATCTAAAAATATACTGGCAAGAATACCAATGCGTGAAGGTAAGGGTATTATAGCTTTTGATGATGGCTCTGATATGGTTATGAAAACCCGTAAATATTTTGGCCCTGTAAATATAGACAATTTAAGAATTACATTATTGGATGAATTTGGACAGGTATTACAATTGAACCGAACAGATTATTCATTCTCTTTAGAATTGGAGATTTTATATGAATATTAATTTTAACACAAATAATAATCTCATAAAATAATATATAAGTATGGCTGATAGTTCTGGAATTATTATTCATGTACCTGTTCTTTTAGAAGCATCTGGTAATCTTACTATTTTTGGGGAAACACTGGCTGCAGAAAAGGTAAATTTTTTCGACTCATTTCATTTTTTTACCGCTGGTGGCAGTAGTAGTACTAGTAAATTAAAGGCATCAACTCTTAGACAATTACTTTACTATATGGATGCATCTGGTAGCGGTGTAAATGAAACAAAGTTATTTTTAAAGGGTGATGTTAGTGGTGTTACCTTAATGAACACTCAATTAAAAGATGTATTGGTTAATTCTTCTGCAAATTTAGAACAAACATTCACAGATACTGGTATTGACGCTGCAATTGAAGGTAAATGCGGTGTTGCCGGTAGAGTTTTAAAGAAACGCGAAGCGAATGCTGATGTAGTATTTACAAATCAAATTACTTCTGATGTTAGTAATAATCTAACTTTAGGACACGCAGTATTAAGATATTTGGCAACACATTTATCTGGAAATCCACAGGGTCAAGCTTTCATTAAAAATGATGAAGCTCTTATTTCCCAAGTAAACGGTGATAAGGTAGATAATAGTAATAATGTTGGTATTGTCAATCAAATTGTTACGGAGTTGGTGAAAGATTTATCTGACGTCTCTGGAGTGACATTTGATAATAGTGGTTATCAAATTGCTGTGAATAAAGCAGGGACGAATGATGTGGTACTTTCCATTTTTGAACAGATGGTAGCACAGAAACCCGAGCGTTTTGATGGGAGTCACAATGTGGTTAGACCATTTCCTTTTCAACCGGCGGATAAGATTGTTGTTTATTTGAATGTAAATGTTAGGGCTGAAATAGATACAGATCCGTCTGTGGATAGTTCAGGTGTAATAATAGCTTCATCTATTATTCCTACTATATTTGCAGCAGCGGAATATCCTAGAATGGAGCATACTTATTTAGATGCTTCTGGTAACAATGATGTAACGTTCTCATATTTGAACAATAATACAAATACAGATACTTCAAATACACAACGATATACATTTAAACATTCAAATGTTGATATGCTTACTTGGCGTGTTGATATAGAATTGGCTGAGGATGATGCCAGTTAAATAATTTTCATTATAATTTATATTTAATTATATTAAATATGAATTCAATGTTTAAAAAACGTGACGAAAGTATAAATTCATCAGATCATATCGCAAATAAACGTAATAAAAATTTATTTGCTAATATTGAAAAAAACGCAACTTTAAATAATGATAGTACATTTAGATATGCAAAAAATTATGAGACGATGCAGAATTTGACACATGGTTATTATAAATGTTTGAAACCGATAAATGAAAATAAAAATTGTTTCACTTATTACAAAGATGATGAATTAGATGAACATATTCCACGAGAAATACACGAATATGAAGTTACTACACAAGATTTGACTGAGGTTGACGCAATTGATATTGACACCTGGCCATATAAAGTTTCCAATAATAAAATTTTACCCAAAAATACAGAAACAATAGTATTTGATGATAATAACGGAAAGATTGACAAATTGGTCGGACAACCAAATATGCTTTTTCCAAATACTAAAATTTAAGTTATTTAGAGTATTAGAATTAATTAAAAGATAATAAATATATTATATTTTTAATATAAAAATGCCAAAAGTATTACAGTGTGCAAATTGTAGAAAAAAATTTCTATATTCTACCTATCAATTGATGGCTCATTTTGATAAATGTGTATTGAAAGTCAAAAATGACTCTATACGTAAAACAGTTCATGTAACAAAAGATGATTAAACGAATAAAAGAAAAAATGCAACCTGGTGTTAGTTCATCATTGATGGTTATTGATAATAAAAATGTGGATGAATTGAAAAAAAGTATATAAATAAATAGTATATGACGAGTAGGGCATTATTGGTTGGTATTACGTATAAAAAATACCCAAAATATGAATTGAAAGCTCCGTATAATGATTTAGAATTAATGCGAAATTTTTTGATAGATTATTATGGTTTCGATAATAGAAATATCACTGCATTAACAGATAAGATTCGTGATAGTTTATTTAATGCTACATTTTTCAATATTGTTGCAAATCTAAAAAAGGTAATTAATATGAGTGAAGTGGATGATTTTTTAGTACTGTATTTTTCAGGTCATGGTGGGCAAATAAAAGATAAAGACATGGATGAAATAGATGGAAAAGATGAGGTTTTTTTACCATCTAATTTTACAGAATCTGCTCCTATAAATGATGATCTAATAAATGACTTATTAAAAGATTGTAAATGTCCAGTATTAATGTTATTTGACTGTTGTCACTCTGGTACCTTGGCAGATTTAAGATATAGTTTCCCAGTATCACAGAAAAAATATATAGTTGATTTAAATGATGATAGAGTAAATCCATTAAAAGATAAAAAAATAGTCAGTATTTCTAGCTGTTTGGATACGGAAAAATCAGTGGAAAGATGGTATCCAAGAAAAAGGCAAAATCTAAGTGTTTTTACACAACATTTCATTAGGATGGTGAAAGATATACGATTGAATGGTGAATTTCAAATCACCTACGAAAAATTAAAAGACAGAATGTTTGAAAGTGAAGTATTGAGACACGGTGTTATTTCATTTAGTAATAGTACTTTGCAAGATACAAATATTTTTTCTAACCAGGATGACGAAGAAACTAGAAAATATAATGAGACGAAGTTGAAACAGGATGTACTTTTAAAGGAAAATAGAGAATTAAAAGACAAAAATAAGCGTCTTGAAAGAAAAAATGACAAATTATCAGATGCTTTGAGTAAATATGCAAAAACATACGGAGGAATAAAAAATAACTTTACGAATATATTACATAAATTAAATTAATTGTTATAGTATAAATGCCTAGGCGTTCATCTGTAGGTATAGCAGCTCCAAATCCTAGACCCGGACAAACCGCAATTGGTTTAATAAGTCAGGAAGACGAAGCTGATTTTCTGTTAATGGAAGCTCTTAATGAATTATTAACGGTTGAATTTGGATCACCGCGATATGAACAATTAACAAAAATCATAGAACTAAATCGAAAAGTTGCCGGTTCTGCCGCCTTTTTAGGTAGTATTATTGACAGTGCAGCACAAGTTGTAGAGGAGAAGACACAATTGGCAACCGAAGTAGAAACTTTAGAGCAAACAATCGAGTCTGGAGAATTTACAGCTCATACAAACAAATTTGCTATGGCTCTGAAAGCAGATGTAGAAGCGAATGCTGTTTTGGATATCCGTTATTTGCTTTATATGCAACGTTATGGTCCACCGGTAGATGGTATGTTTGACCCCGTTTTACTTGCAGAATTTATCGACCCACAATAAGTATTTAATTAATATTATCACATATAATGTAGTAATATTATATACATGAATGAACCAGTTGATATGAAATTATATGAAAAAGTTAAGAAAAAAGTTTATAAAAAACATCCAAAACACAGTGCATATCGTAGTGGTATTTTAGTACAAACATACAAAAAAACATTCAAAAAAAAATACGGAAATAAAAAACCATATAAAGGTAATAAAACTAGAAAACGAGGATTAGCGCGTTGGTTTGATGAAGAATGGGTTAATCAACGTGGTGAAGTAGGATATAAATATAAAAGTGATATTTATCGTCCATCCAAACGAATGACGAAAAAAACCCCCATCACACACAGCGAATTAACCAAAAAAGAAATTAAAATCGCTAGAAGGAAAAAGAGAAAAAAAGGTAGAGTAAAACGATTTTCAAAAAAACAAAGGGGTGGTATGAAACGATATGGTATAAAAATGCAAGAAAAAATAGTGAAGATTGAAAAAAGCCCTAATACAATGAAAAAATATAAGGCAACTGTCCAAAACTTGAATACTAAAAAAACACGAACAATGCATTTTGGTGCAAGTGATTATCAGCAATTTCGTGATTCAACAAAAATAAAGTTATACAAACATTTAAATCATGGTACCGTAAAACGCAAAAGACGATATTATTCACGTCACAGTGGCGAAAAAACAAAGAGCAAGGCAGTCAAAAAAGAATTAATACAGTCAAAGGGTATGTATACACCCAAAATATTAAGCCATATTTATTTATGGTAATCATTTGTTTGATATATAAATATTTTAAGTTTAAATATATATATATATGAGTGTTCATTTTGAGTTAAATATTGACAGTTATACTGTTGATGAAATAGAAAAACTAATAAATTTAAATCAACCTTATAACGGCAAAGATGTATTAAAATCTGCCAATACTTTACGTGATCAAATATTATTAGATAGTAGTATTGGCGTAGATAAAAAAAAAGATGTCATTGATTTCATTAAACAAATCGTAAATAAGTTAAACAATCACTTGTCAACCGAAAAACATTTACAAACTTCGGATGTATTTGAATCATCAAGTAATATACAGATATTAAGAAAAAACGACTCTGATTATCCAAGTAGTGCAGCTGAAAAAATAAATGCCCGTGATAATACAAAAATTAAAAGTTTATATGCACCTGATACCATGTCCAAAGTCATTAGTTTAGACACCACTTTTAGGAAGAATTATCATACTACAAATAGTGCGGATGTTATTTGGGATTTACCAACTCAAATCAAGAACGTAGTATCTATGGAATTAGTTTCCCTTGAAATACCAAATACATATTTCCAAATATCAAAGAAAAACGGCAACAATCATCTTTATTTTAAATGTACAAACTCAAAACTTAGAGAATATGGATTAAACCAGGGATTAACTTATTTACCGGATACAACAATGGAAGGAATTATTACCATACCTGATGGCAATTATGATTTGACACAAATAGAGGATGAAATAAATTTACAATTTGAAAAGATAGCTCTAACAAATGATAAGATTCCTATCACTCCAATCGAGTTTACTGTGGATGAAAAGTCTAATCGCTGCATTTTTGCCTTAGCAAATTTAGTGGAAGACAAGATGTTTAGTTTAGATGATAGTTTGCTAATACGATTTGATTATCCTGGTGAAAGTGTTAAAAACAGTGACGGTACAGACAATTGGCAACAAACAAAGGTAGATAACAAACCGATACAGATGAAATTAGGGTGGCTATTAGGATTTCGTTTTGCACAATATACTGGTAAAGCAAAAAAATCGCTAGGACCGGTAGATAATTTACAATTTAATACAGTAGAATATGAAATAAAAACAGCTAATTTTGTCAATGACACTGATAATAATAGTATAGTAAAAAAACATATTGATTATTTCAGTGATCCTAATAGAAATCCTATTTGGCTAACTGATGCATATAGAGATAGAATAAATGTTCCAAATCTATTATTTAAAAATACTGCTAGCGGTGTTAGTTATGATATTAGTTTTTCACAACCATTTAAGCTTTATCCGTCAGATAAAATTAGATTAAGTTTAATTGGAGGTGCTTATACGGGATTTCGCGATAGTGACCAGGATCAAGATGGTACAATTAAACTTAGGGGATATGATTTAACCACTAATGATATTACTATATCGGTAATAGGTATTAAAGGTACAGACAGTATGGAATTTCAAACCATAAAGTTGAGCGATTTAAGTAATGGAATTGTAGCCACTAATTCAATTACACCAGATACAAATGGTACACATGATTATATTACACGCGAATTTGATTTATCTACCTTACTGAATACACACAAAGGGGAAGAGATTAATTTAGTATTTCGTATCACCGGTAGTGATAATAATACGGATTATGCTTTGGCCATTAACAAAATAGAAATAATGTATGACAATAGTGTTACAAATAGGTCACTAGCTGCAAATTATGTAACAAGTGAAAATATACTTGATATAAATGGTGTATCATTTGTTAGCGAGGGTATATACGATAGTATAGGAAATCAGTACTTATATGTGGTTGTGGATGATTATAATTACAATAATAGTGAGAATGTGATGGCGATTTATAACGAATCGGTGAATAACTCATATATTTTAGCAAGAATAACAAAGACTGGATGGGCACCAGATATTCGCGGTGATTTATGGGATGTAAATAGTATCTCTAACGACATATCATCGAAGGCAAGAAAATATTTTGGACCGGTGGATATTCAAAAATTGCATATTAAGATAGTAGATAAATATGGGCGAGTTGTGGATTTAAACGAAATGGATTTTTCGATGGCATTAAAGTTGGAGTATTTGTACGAGTAAATTTCCTATGTTATAGTATATGAGTTGTTTTGATAATAATAGACCTAAAATTTCTAGCAGTGAGCATATAAAAAATAAACGTGCAAAAACTATATACGCGGCAGTGAAACCACAAGTAGAAAAGCTAAATGAAGATGAAATGGCATTTGACGATGATAGAGCAACTAATTATAATGGAAATATTGTATTTGATGCGTGTGGAAATTTAGTTTCCACCCGGACACATGGATTAAGAAAAGACTTAGCTCGAGGTTATGCTTTATGTAGTGATTGTGATGGTTTCGGTATGGAAGGCTATGGAAAAGTAACCAATGGAAATATAAAGCATACTGTCATGAATAGTGATCACATACCTGGTTCAACAATTGAATATTGGTCTGGTGGAGCTTCAGTAGAAGATAGTTTAAATAAGAATAGTGATGGGAATTCAACTTATCAGGGTGAGTTTATTGAGATTGATCCACATAATAATGTTTTCAATACGGACCAGGGGTGTAAAAAGGACCGATTCTTAGACTATGTGGATATATCAGGCGCTGACTTGGCAGGAAATACGACACAAGAAAACTACCTAACAAATTATACATTGAAAGGTACTCAACCACTTTTGGATTATGATTAGTTAATATTATAAATTAATATAAAAGTAAATTATAATATATATTATATGGCGGGAATATTACCTGTTGCATATTATAGAAATAAAGTCTATTTTTTATTTGGAAGGGAAACAAAGGATGTAAATAACAAACAATCTGGTCAGTGGAGTGATTTCGGAGGAACGCGTGAAAAAGGCGAATCATTATTCCAGACTGCGGTGCGTGAAGGTTGTGAAGAAACAGATGGTATATTTGGAGATGAGCGAGCAATTGAGCGATTGATAGAAAATAATCAGATTGACGTGATGAATCAGGGTAAATACAAGATATATATGGTGATGGTTCCATATAAAAAAGAACTACCAAAGAAATTTCGTTTGCAATACAAGAAAGCAAAAAAAGAAAATATAAAATTAATCACAGAACATAATGGATTATATGAAAAAGATATGATCCGCTGGTTTACTATTGACTCATTAAAAAAAAATATAAATGACTTTCGCCCATGGTATAGAGGAGTGGTAAGGAAATTAATTAGGCGTTTTTGATAACTTCACGTAAAATACAGAACTAAATTTACGGCACTGATTTTACTGCACTAAATATACAACACTAAATTTATGGCACTAATATAAAAGAACTAAATAAAAAGCACTAACTACATATTAAAGACATTCGTATTAATTATATAATATGAAAAAAAACAAAGCTAATAAAAATGAATTAACGAGGGCAGAGAAGAAAAAACTATTGAGGAGACGGTCCCTTGGTGACCTGGTGAGAAATATGTTTACTAGTGATTATGACATAAAATTAGACGAAAGTGTTGCAAATATGCGGAAATCAACCTATCGTATATATTCCTTTATGAATAAAGAACACGAGGAATTAATACCTCTTAGTATAAATAATGCTATTCCAAATTTGATATTGGTGTTATTAACTGATGGTAATAAAATACTACCGAAAATGTTGATACGTAGTAATATTAATTACTATTTGAATTTGGCAAAAATGGCATATGATACACATGACCATAATACAGTTATTTTAATACGCGCTGCATTATTACATTCAGTAATGGAACGAATAAATATAAAACGAACGCGCAAATATAATGATTATATGAAATTATTTGAAGAAAAATATGGTAGTTTTCAGAATTCCCACAAGGTACATTTAAATGACATGGTGAAAAATGTGAACCCCAGTAATTATTTGCCATCTGTTATGATATTAATGATACATATTAAAAAGTTAATGGCTTATCAAAAAGAATATATGAGAAATAGGCGTTCTTTTGGAGAAATACCATCATCAATAACTACTACACTGGAAAACCTAACAAATGTGAAAAATGCTTATTTACAAACATATGCTCATTCGTATGATACTTTAGTAAATTTATATACTGAAGATCCTATGAAAAATAATGTGATGCAAATGATAGAGGGAACAAACATAGATGTAAAACTTTTTAAACTAGTAAATATTATAAATAAAAATTAAATTAATTGAATAATTATTAATAGATAATATTAGATATTAGATGAAAAAAAAAGCAATAGAAAAAACCGAAGAGGAACTAAGAAAAGAACAAGCTAGACAAAAACTTAAATATCATTTGGGATATGGTCACTGGACGAATGAAACATATAGATTGAATGAAGAGTATAAAAAAGAGAAAGGTATTAGCTCATATTATGTGGGTTTAAGGAAACCTTTATCTCAACGAGTGAAAACAAATGAAAAAGTGATTGTAATTGAAATGAACAATGATACAAATAAAATAATAGGTTTTGCTTTGATTAAAAATAAGTATAAAGATGGTATATTAAGAAAGATAAAAATATATCCTAAGGAGAGTTCATATTACTGGTCAAATGGATATATTTACAAGTCAAAAAAATACGTAAATGTTGAGCAATTTGAAGGTTGTGAATACATTGAAGAAGTAATAGAAATCATGGAAGAAAGATTATTCAGAGGCTGTAATCATTATAAACGAGGAGTTGGTATTCAATTGATCGATGTAACTAAGTTTCCAAACTATGACAGAGTTGTGTTATTCTTAAACAACTTATTTGATTAATATATAAAACAATAATATTTTTTATATATTATATGGACTTTAATGTGTCTAATTATAGTGATAAAGAGTTAGAAAATATAGTTGGTATAGAAGGAAATTACGATGAAAGTATATTAAATGGTAAAGTCGCTCAATTTTCACAATGGATACTACAAAATGATAATGATAATGAAAAAGAGAATGATAGTAAAATGAAATTTATACTAGATTTAAGGGACCGTTTGTATGAAAATATTAGGAATTTTATACATAATGATAATAATGTGATAGAAGGGATTGATAATACCTTGGTAGATATAGATTTAAATAGTGATAGCGAAGTTGAAGGCGAAGGTGAAGGCGAAATTGATGGCGTAGGCGAAGTTGATGGCGTAGACGAAGTTGAAGGCGTAGGCGAAATTGATGCGAAAAATACACGTTTAAATGAAGTCATCGTAAAAAATAATACAAATACTGTGATTTTTGATAAATTGGTAACAGTAGATAGTAGTTTTCGTCGTATATATAATCAACGATGTTCATGTAGTGATGTGAAAATTTCAACATTCAAAATTGATACACCGGATGATTTTACTGTAACATTTAATGAAGGTATAAATAATGTATCTTCTATTGAAATAAATACGGTTGAATTAACCCACGCCTGGTATAATTTCCAATATGCAAAAGGAAATACGGTTTTTAAAATTAATGATTCTGTAGTGAAAATACCAGATGGTAGTTATTTACCTGCCAGAATAGCAAATGAGTTAACAAATGTAAACATAGAACGTATAAATTTATTGGATACGATAGAAGGGGTAGACAATGATGCTTTGGGTGGTGCTGATAGTGATTTAACGTATAAATATGATATTACTCAACACAAGATAATCATTGAAAATACTTCAAATGTGGATATATCACTTTGTTTTTATGATGAAGATATGGGTAACAATCACAATGCGAAATTAGATTATAATTTGGGGCGAATGTTGGGTTTTACAGAAAATAATTATGTGATTCCTGCGAGTGGTGAGTTGAGGGGTGAAAATACAATACATTTATATGGACCCACTTATATTTACCTGGCGATAGATGATTATACGAATAATTATTTTACGCAATCAATGACAATGCAGAGTGTGAATAAAGACGTGTTTCGCCAATCAAAATATTTCAGGGACAATGAATATTTACGTGATGTTGGAGACAGGACCAATATTCCACAGTATAGTAGAGAAGGTTCTAGACCAGCACAGACGAGAACAGTAACGCAAAAGCTGACTAATTCACAGAAAAAAACGATAGAAGAGATCAAATTGGCACAAGAAAATCAGTATCAAAACAGGGCATATGGTCCAAATGTGATGGATATCATTGCTAGAATTCCTATTAAATATGATGAAGGTAATGAAATAAAGAAGTGGTCGCCATTGATTTATGAAAATCTGCGACAATACAAACGCATGTATATAAAACCAGTGAATATCAATAAACTTAGAATCAGGTTATTTGATGATAAAGGTTTCCCATTAGGAATGATAAATGACTGGTCTATGAGTTTGGTATTTAAAACTAACAGAGAATATGCTAATACAACATTATAAAAGATTACAATATGTTTTGAAATAACTATCATCGGCAGTCGTTTTTTCTTTTTTAGGTGGTCTATAACAATACATTCCAGAATTCATGTCTAGCCGATTCATAATGCAATTTAAAATATGACGGAATATATCATGAATTTCACTTGTATTGGTGTTATCAACTTCGTAAATAATATCGGTTTTGTCTTTTGCCCACCGTTTGATATCTGACATAGCAATTTTTCGTTTATGATGGTGATCATAATGAGTTGCTATTATTGCACAAGGTATATCTTTACCTTTTGTTTTTTCTTTGAAAATATCATACCAAAATTGAAGGTTACTTAAGGCGTTTTCATCAGTAATATTTACAAATAGTAAAGCAAAAGTAATACTATTAAAATAACTGCTGATATGGTTAATAAATTTTCTAGAACCTGTAATATCCCAAGATGTTGTTTTTATAATTTTATCACTATTTTGTAGGGTATTATAGGAAGAAGAAAATTCAATCCCTATTGTAGGTGAATAAAAGGGTGTGAATTTATGTAATACAAGCTGGTTAATAAATGTAGTTTTTCCTGATTTTTTGTCACCGATGACAACAAATTTTAGTAAATAGTCATAATCATTTTCTTTGAACTTGTCCATATATAGTAAATAATATATTATATTATGTTATTTTTATTAACTTAATATAATTGATATATTATGGATATATTAACAAAAGCTGGTGCTGAGATGATAAAAAAACCTACAAAGGAAAAATCACATATGATTTTGGAGCCATTACAAGTAGTTATACAATTAGCAGTTTTATCTTCATTACCTATAGGTACAAAAATAAGCATATCGAAAAATATCTTAGAAATACAAGAGCCATC
>CETH01114284.1_pt1 | contig 15837 bp, 15 predicted proteins | sample 361461 | NCBI WGS metagenome assembly CETH01 (sample SAMEA2622695, study PRJEB7988) | marine metagenome | isolation source: saline water (ENVO:00002010), including
CTAACCGGCCCATCAAGCCTTTGCAAATTACAGTTAATTACAAAAATTAAATTGTCTAACTTCTCTCGAGATGCTTTGCTGATTGCACCAAGAGATTCAGGTTCATCCATTTCACCATCACCCAAGAATGCCCAAACCTTCCTGTCAGAGTTATCCATTAAGCCGCGACTACTCAAATATTTCATTATGTGTGCTTGGTAGATAGCTTGGATAGGACCAAGGCCCATTGATACTGTTGGGAATTGCCAATAATCGGGCATTAACCAAGGATGAGGATATGAGGAAAGTCCGTTACCATTTACTTCTTCCCGAAAATTATCCAGCTGAGCCTCAACCAAACGGCCTTCCAAGAAAGACCTTGCATAGATCCCTGGAGAGGAATGGCCTTGATAGTAAATTAGGTCTCCCTCATGCTGATCATGAGGCCCCCTGAAAAAGTAATTGAAGCCTACGTCATACAAAGTCGCTGACGAGGCAAAGGTTGAAATGTGTCCGCCAATGCTTGCATTTCGCAAATTTGCTCGCATCACCATCGCCATGGCATTCCACCTCACAATGCCACGGATTTGTCGCTCCATGAACATGTCGCCGGGCATACGCTCTTCATTCGATGGGGATATGGTATTACTGTAAGGGGTGCTCAATGCATTCGAGGGTATATTTGAGTTAATTCTTTTCGTATCACTAGAAAGTCTAGAAAGAAGAAAATGGGCTCTTTCTGCACCTTCCTCCCTCATGACTGACCTTAATGCTTCAAGCCATTCTTTTGTCTCTTCAGGGTTAACATCATTGTATTGAGTCATACCAAAGTCCAGTTTAGTGTCAGGATCGCTGACAAATTTTAGTTACCGAATGCTCGTAGCAATGTAAATGTAATATATTTACATTTTATGTGTATTTTATTAGATATTTCTCAAAAACCCCAGTAGTTTTTAGATTTTATTGTAGTATTACTACATTTTTGCATTGTTACTCAGTTGTTCGCTGAAAAATAAAACATATTAAAAACAATAACTTAATATAAAAGTACGTCTATATTCCAAAAACTCTGCTGGATATTTGATCAATTACTACAATTCTTAGTGCTGTACTCGGGTATTAATCCTGGCAGAGAAAGGATTGTCATAAAGCTGGATCAGAGTCAATCCGTGGATATTATGAATTTAGAGATTGGTCCAACCCATCCAAATATCTCCCCCACTCGAAGTATGGCCCAGGATCAGTTTTGCGCCCGGGAGCAACGTCGCTATGGCCGTGAATGCGATCCAAATTAATCTTAGGATAGTGTTCCAGTAGTTTATTGGTTACGAATATTAGAGTTTCATACTGACTATCTGTAAAAGCTTCATAATCCGTACCCTCCAACTCGATTCCAATCGAAAATTCATTGCAGTTTTCTCTGCCTTTAAATATGGAATCACCAGCATGCCAGGCCTTTTTATTTAGTGGTACATATTGGGTAACGTCACCAACACGCGAAATTAACAAATGCGCGGAAACTTTCAAGTCTGAAATTTTTTCAAAGTACGGATGGTATTTTGGATTTAAACTGTTACAAAACAACTGATCGATATATTCGGTGCCAAATTCACCAGGCGGAAGACTAATATTGTGAATTATTATTAAAGAAATATCACTCTCGTCAACCCTGTTACTGGAATTAGGCGAAGCTTTTTGCATTGCGCCGATTAAAATATGATTTCGAATTTCAAAATCCATAATTAACATCCACAAGACTCAAAAATTGATAGTAGCATACGAAGACATGTTTAAAAGGGCGACTACTCTCCCCACTTTTATTGAGTATAAGCTAAATTTATAGCCTTCAGGTGGCAGTGCAACTTTCTATTAGTAATGCATTGGTCCATAATCGCTATTATGTCGCTTCCTAGTAACAATAATTCTAGTCGTACTGCAGGTAAGGGGATGTTGATTCTGAGCCTTACCACAGGACTGATTCTGTTGACCTTGGTTTTTGATAACCTGTTGAAGCGGCAAATTAACCCCAATCGCAACCCCGAATCAATCGAATTACGCTCTGGCATACGCGAAGTCACTCTACAAAGAAACCGACAAGGTCATTACATTGCCGATGGAACAATAAATAATATACCTGTTACTTTTCTCCTAGATACCGGCGCAACTGACGTAGCAATTCCAGAGACGATAGCCGACCAAGCAAACCTCAAGAAAGGTGACACTAGACTAGCAGCTACAGCTAACGGCCCAGTAAATGTGTATTCAACAAAAATAAGCACATTAACCTTGGGAAACATTTCTTTAGAAGATATTTCTGCGAGTATTACGCCTTCTATGTTTAACAATACAATTCTTCTTGGAATGAGCGCACTCAAAGAAATCGATTTCTCTCAGGTCGGGTCGACTTTAACCCTTAGACAAATACCAAATTGAAAATGTCCGAATACCGACTGCCTGGCGACTTAGGTCTCATTATTGATCTTGCTCTGACAGAAGATATTGGGGACGGCGATATTACATCTTTGCTTATCCCTCAAGATTGTAGTGTTAAGGCGCATATAGTCTGTAGAGAGAATGCAATACTCTGTGGCACTCCGTGGGTAAGTGCAGTTTATAAAAAGATTGATAACTCCATCCGGATTAAATGGAACTTTGAAGAAGGCACTTGCGTCGAAGTTGGCGATTCCGTTGCTTCTATTACCGGACAAGCGAGAACGATATTAACTGGCGAAAGGACAGCTCTTAATTTTCTTCAGACGCTATCGGGAACGGCAAATATCGTAAGAGAATATCTGATTGCACTCAAGGGAACTAAAACTAAGCTGTTAGACACTAGAAAGACCCTACCAGGCCTCAGAGAGGCACAGAAATATGCGGTAAGGGTTGCTGGTGGTACTAACCATAGAAAGGGACTTTACGACGCTTACCTGATTAAAGAAAACCACATTAAATCTTGTGGTAGTATTTCAAAGGCCTTAAAGGAAGCACGCAGGTTGATGCCAGATAAGTTCTTAGAGATAGAGGTACGAAATATAGACGAGTTTAAAGAAGCTCTTAGCTTGAAACCAAATATGATCATGTTAGACAACTTTAAACTATCGGATATGGAAAAGGCAGTCGCACTTAACTCTGGCTCTGTAAAGCTGGAGGTGTCTGGTGGAATAGATTTAGATTCGCTTGCAAATATCGCAAGAACTGGCGTAGATTATATATCAGTAGGAGCCTTAACTAAACATTGCCGTGCAGTTGATTACTCACTTCTATTAACGTGAGAGTTTGTCACTTGAAAGGGTTAAAAAATGTCTAATAAACTAGTTCTTTCTTTTCTAACACTCACAGTGTATCTGCCTGGACGCATACTTGGACACGCTGGTAATTTGGATTTAAATGGTGGTCACTATTGGGGTCAGTCCTATCATTGTCATGTGACTGCGTGCGAGATGCCAGATACATTCGATTTTAGGAGACGTGCAAGGGACAGCTTGCTTACCGATTATCGGAAACGAGAAAAATTCTTTAATGAAGATGATTGGTCCTTCGAGATAGACTTTGACGGAGACTGCCAATCGACGCGACAAGAAATACTTGTTCTTACCAGTAGGGTAGATGTTCGTTACACCAACCCCAGGAATTGTGTAGTCAGAACTGGAGAGTGGTTAGACGAATACACAGGAGAACTATTTAAAGTTGCGGTTAAATTAGAGGTAGATCATATAATACCCCGAATGTATGCTCACACCCATGGTGGGGATCGCTGGATGCCGGAAAAAAAGCTTGCGTTTGCCAATGATCCGCTCAACATCATGCTTGTTGAAAGAAGAGAAATTAGGCGCAAGCGAGATCGAGGGCCCAGTAGGTATCTCCCTCGAGACGAATTTCAATGTGAGTACATAAACCTTTGGAAGCAGATTTCTGAAAAATATGATTTGCAGTTAAGTACGACTGATAGAAGTACTATTTCTAGGCTAACTGCTGATTGTTCCGAAGCTAGTTTCCCGCAAAATCAATAGATGATTCACGCATTAGCTGGTTTTACTAAGGAGCTACGATAGCAATAGTGTCCATGCCATTGTCAGGATCTAACTCAGATTCTCCCGTAGGAAATCCGTTTTCAGACAGTATATAAGCGATTACATCGGTGTACTCCTCAAACATCAAGGACCCTGGGTTATCCGCAGGCATGGTCCCCATGATTGACTCCCATAAATACAGCAATGGTTGATTGTTCCACGAACGAAGAGTATCTCGATAAAAACGCATGTTATGGCAGGTCTTGCATTGTGCATCGTAAACCACTTGACCCGCAGAGACTTGGGCTTCCGTAAAAACGCCGTCATTCACCGTCTTTTCTTGAGCCAGCCCTGTAAAGCCGAATGCTAAAATTGTTACCACAACAATGTATCGCAAACTTTTAATGCAAAGTATCATCAAAAGACTCCTTTATCATAAGACATAAACATTTTCTTAGGTTAGTATCGCAAATTAGTTATTGTGAACCTCACTAACGATAGGTCAAACCTTAAACTACATCTACAAAATTTTCAAGTAAAACTCGGGCAATAAGTTGTCATATTTAGTCGATTTAGTTAATGATTTCAATACCTTAAACTGAAAATAGATAATCCACAACCTGCTGATCGAAAACACTACAGAGCAATATCCCTTCAGAAGGAATTGGCAGTTAATACATGTGCAAAAGTTTCAAAGTTTATTCAGTAACTCCCAGTCTGATGTATTCTTAGTTAATATAATAAAGAATAAAAAACTAATTTAACCGACTTTAAAGATAAAATCTGTTATAAAATGCTAACAATATTGATAACCTTTTCCTTCGGAGCTATTGTTGGAAGCTTCATAAACGTAGTCACTTATCGGCTACCATTAATAATTCAAAAAAATTGGACCTACCACTCAAGTAATTTCCTAAAATCCCAAGGAATTACCATCACAGACTTGGGAGATAAGCATGAGCAAGAGAGGTTTAATCTGCTTTGGCCGTCATCTCACTGCCCTAATTGCAAACACAGAATCAAGCCATGGGAAAATATTCCTCTACTAAGTTATATTTTCCTCAAAACAAAATGCTCTAATTGCTCGGAACATATCTCCTATCAGTATCCCCTAACAGAGTTACTGACTGGGTTTTTGACAATGTTCCTTGTCTATAACTTTGGCTTATCTTTACTATCTTTTGCTTTCATGCTTCTAGTTTGGCCCTTACTTACAATAACTATAATCGATTTCAATCATCAATTAATTCCAGACGAAATCACCCAGCCCCTTATCTGGCTGGGTTTATTTTTCAATGCAGCAGGTTTAGAGACTGAAGTAAGCCTGCATCAAGCTGTTTTAGGTGCCATTCTGGGATATCTTTCATTGTGGACCGTCAATTTTATTTTTAAGTTGTTTCGCGATAAGGATGGATTAGGACAAGGCGACTTCAAGTTACTAGCAGCAATAGGTGCATGGTTGGGCTGGCAATGTTTGGCAGCAACAATTATCCTCTCGTCATTAATAGGGGCAATTGTCGGAATTTATATGGTCACGACTCTTGGTAGAGATAAGAACCTTTCTATGCCTTTCGGGCCGTACCTCTCCGCAGCCGCTTTTATTTTCATTATATGGGGTCCCCAGCTAAACAATTTCTACGTTACTAACATATTAAGGTGAACCATGTTTACTGTAGGCTTAACCGGAGGAATAGGTAGCGGCAAAACAACCATAGCTCGTTTTTTTCAAGACCAAAATATAGAAGTGATAAATGCCGACGAAATTGCCAGAAAGGTCGTGGAGCCGGGAACAGCCGCTCTATCGAAAATACAAGAACGGTTTGGTAGCGAGATACTAATTAACGAAAAGGGTTTAAACAGGGCTCTTCTTCGAGAGAAAATTTTCAAAGATAACAACCAAAGGATTTGGTTAGAGAGTCTATTGCATCCCATTATCGAGACGGAGATTACTAATTTAATAGTAGTAGCTGTTTCTCGATACGTCATCTTAGAATCACCCCTGTTATTTGAGACGAACCAACATAAGTTAGTAAATCGTACTCTTGTTGTTGACGTTTCCCCAAAAGTTCAACTCGAACGCACAATATCAAGAGACGGCGGTTCTGAAGGAACCATCAAAGCTATAATGGACTCCCAAATATCAAGGGACGACCGTATAAATTTGGCAGATGACATAATAGACAATGAGCAAAACTTCCAATCAGTCCAAACACAACTTAAAAAGTTTCACCAAAACTATCTTAATTTGGCCAATAAATATGCCTAGTTTTAAGGTGATAGATTGTCCTACATGCGGAAAACCAGCTAAATGGAGTGATGACAATGAATCAAGACCCTTCTGCTGCGAACGTTGCAAGTTAATAGATTTTGGCGAATGGGCGAATGAAAATCATCGAATTGAAGGTGAAACAATAAAGCGATACATGGATGAGGAGAGCGAAGATATTCAATAAATAAGGTTTATAGCAAATCTTATCGTCAGTATCTTAGAGTTCTTACGAAGTACGTGAATTACGATATGCTCCGCGCAATCTAAGAAGTCTAATTATTTCCTTATTTGCCTCAGGAAAGTCTTTGAAGCTCAACGACTGAACCTTGCGCCATTCTACAGTTTGCCCTTCTGCGCCCACCGGTATTTTCGAATACTCAGTAATCATCCAGACATCTAAAATGACTGAATATTCTTTGTAATCATGCTTTATTTTTAGCATCGGAGAGTAAGACTTTAGTTGAATACCTATTTCTTCCAGAAACTCCCTTTCTAGCGCCGACTCTATGGTTTCGTCTTTTCCTATTTTACCCCCTGGGAACTCCCATAAACCTCCTTGATCCTTATTTTCAGGTCTGTAGGCTACCAGAACTTCATCCCTGTCGTTAATAATTACCCCAACCGCAACATGAATGGAATCTACCATTTAAAAGATCGCTTTTAAGTGCGGTAGTCTGCGTTAATTCTCACATAATCATGAGAAAGATCTGAAGTCCAAACTGTGTCTTGCATATTTCCTCTGCCAAGCTCTATAGAAATAATAGGTTCCTCTAGCTCCATCGCAGACTTACCTTTTTCTTCAGTATAGGTCTTTTCTAATTGTCCTTCGGTAACGATTCTAACGTTCCCAATATCTATATTTACACTACGAGTATCCAAGTCATCTAAATCGGCTCTACCTATCGCTGCTAGTATTCTTCCCCAGTTGGCGTCTGACGCAAAGAGTGCAGTTTTAACTAAGAGTGATTCTGCGACACAAAAAGCTACCTTTGCACATTCATCCCTGTCTCTGCCTTCTTTTACTAAAACAGTAATAAACTTAGTTGCTCCCTCTGCATCCTTTATTAATTCTTTAGCCAATTGTTGAAAAACTGATTTCAGGCATGTATTGAATTTCCTCTTATTTGTATCATCCAGCTCGGCAATTGGTACTCCAGATTTACCCGTTGCCACGAGCATTGCAGCATCATTTGTTGAAGTATCACCATCAACAGTGATCCGGTTAAACGATTCGTCTACCAACTCTCTAATCATTTCATCGAGCAGCTCCTTCTCTATGAGGGCATCTGTAAATACAAAGCTCAACATTGTTGCCATGTTTGGACGTATCATTCCAGATCCTTTTGCAAACCCGGTAATAGTCACCAAGCTGTCTGCCAACTGAACCTGCTTAGAAAGCAGTTTCGGTCTAGTATCGGTGGTCAGAATCCCTGTCGCTGCGTCTTTCCAATTCTTTTCATCAAGGCTATCTAAAGCTCCAGGAACTCCGGCCGTAATTTTCTTCACCGGCAACTTTTCACCAATCACGCCAGTAGAAAACGGGATTACCTCCTGGATATCAAGCCCTGTACATTCCGCAACTATTTGGCAACATTGAAGGGCGTCCTGTAAACCACTGTCACCTGTTCCTGCATTGGCGTTACCAGTGTTAATAATCAATACTCGAGGATCATTGGAGGAAAGGTGCGACTTGGCGATTACTATAGGGGCAGCACAGAAGGCATTCTTTGTAAAAACACCAGTACTTTTACTTTCCTCCGTGAGTTCTATGAGAACTAGGTCAAGTCTATCTTGATAACGTATCCCCGCACTGACCGCTGATAATCTTACACCAGCTACGTTGTGGATCTTACCGCATAGACCTTTGCCTACTGCCATTTTTATCCAATCTTCCCACAGCATAGTTTAAATTTTTTGCCAGACCCACATGGGCAAGGATCGTTTCTTCCAACTTTTGGCAAATCTCTGACAAATGGACTTTGTTTTTCCTCAGCTTGTTTCGATCTAGCGCTACCAGAAGGTTCAACCTTACCTCTTTGATCATCAGATAGTGCTGATACTGACTGGTGTTGATAGTTTACACGAGATCGAGCATTTTCTTCTTCTCTTTGTCTATCGATCGCATCTGCCGAGTCCTCCTGCTTGATTTGAATATGGCTTAATATTTTGATCACTTCTTGTTGAAGCGTACTCATCAACTCGGTGAATTGAGCAAACGCCTCTCGCTTGTATTCTTGTCGGGGATTCTTGCCCCCATAACTTCGAAGAAAAATACCCTGCCTTAGCTGATCCATCGTGGCTAGGTGTTCTTTCCAAAGTCTGTCTAAAATTTGTAGTGTAATTTGCTTTTCAAATTCTCGCATTCGCTCACCAATCACGTCACACTTTTTAAAGTATTCATTGCAAAGAACTTCAGTGATTTTTTTCTTTAATTCGTCTTCATATAGGCTTGAATTCTCATCAAGCCATTCTTGAATAGGTTGCTTGGAACCAAAATCTTTCTCAATTGCGCTAGATAGTCCAGCTATATCCCACTGCTCGGGAACGCTCTGCGGTGGAATATAGCTGTCAACAAGCAGATCAACCACTTCCTCGCGCATACCGTCCAAAAGTTCAGTAATGTCATTACTTCTCATGAGTTCGTTACGTTGCCTATAGATTATTGTTCTTTGATCATTAGCAACGTTGTCATATTCAAGTAATTGCTTCCTGATATCAAAGTTTCTACCTTCAACTTTTCGCTGCGCTTTTTCAATTGATCGCGTCACCATCCCTGCCTCGATCGCCTCTCCCCTCTCCATGCCCATTTTTCTCATGAAATTTTTTACACCATCACTAGCGAAGATACGTAACAAATTATCTTCCATGGACAAGTAGAACCGGGAATAACCAGGGTCTCCCTGCCGTCCAGAGCGACCTCTTAACTGATTATCTATGCGGCGCGACTCATGTCTCTCCGTGCCTATTATATGCAGCCCGCCAGCTTTAATGACTTGATCGTGTCGTTTCTGCCAATCTTCTTTTATTTCAGCAATTCGCTGCTCTGACGAATCCCTTAATTCTGCCACCTCCGACTCCCACTTCCCACCTAAGACAATATCGGTTCCGCGACCCGCCATATTCGTTGCGATTGTTACCGCACCCGGACGACCTGCTTGCGCAATTATTTGAGCCTCTTTCTCATGGAATTTAGCATTCAATACTTTATGGTCTATCTTCTTTTCTGATAAATATTTCGATAATGTTTCTGAAGTGTCGATAGAGGCTGTACCGACTAATATCGGGGCACCTTGATCCCTAATACTGACAATATCCTTCAGGATCGCTTCAAATTTTTCTTCCATTGAAAGATAAATTAAATCATTAGCATCTTTTCTTACCATGGGTACATTTGTTGGTATGACCACCACATCTAAGCCATAAATTTGGCTAAACTCAAAAGCTTCTGTATCAGCCGTACCCGTCATGCCAGATAGCTTATTGTAAATCCGAAAATAGTTTTGAAACGTGGTTGACGCGAGAGTCTGACTCTCGCTCTGGATAGTCAAGCCTTCTTTAGCTTCCAAGGCTTGATGAAGACCCTCAGATAATCGCCTGCCTTCCATTGTTCGGCCCGTATGCTCATCTATGAGAACTATTTGTTTATTCTGTACAATATACTCTGTATCTCTCCTGAATAAATTATGAGCTTTCAAGCCAGCATGAACATGATGTAGAAGAGAGAGGTTTGTCGCTGCGTAAAGCGACTCTCCTTCTGTCAGAAGCTTCTTCTCTATCAATAAATCCTCGACATATTCGTGACCGGCCTCAGTAAGTTCAACTTGTCGACTTTTCTCGTCAACTGTAAAGTGGCCTGTATCCTCTGGAACATAATCCTTTTCCATCATCTCCATCTTTGATTTTTCTACCTTTTTACCTTTTTCTAAACGAGGAACAAGCTTATCTATTGCAACATAGAGCTTTGAGCTGTCCTCGGCAGCTCCAGAAATTATTAGTGGCGTCCTTGCTTCATCAATCAAGATAGAGTCAACCTCATCGACAATCGCAAAGTTTAGATCCCTTTGCATTTTTTGATCTAGCCTGAAAGCCATATTGTCTCGGAGATAATCAAACCCAAACTCATTGTTCGTACCATAGGTTATGTCAGACTCATATCCTCGCTTTTTTTCTTCAGCAGACTGACCAGATTTTATTACACCAACAGTAAAACCGAGGAGCTCAAATATTGGACGCATCCAATCTGCATCACGCTGAGCTAGATATTCATTGACCGTTACAATATGCACTCCTAAACCGCTTAAACCATTTAGATATGCGGGCAAAGTCGCAACCAAGGTCTTCCCCTCTCCTGTGCGCATTTCAGAGATGTTTCCATCATGTAGTACCATTCCTCCTATCAATTGAACATCAAAAGGCCTTAACCCGATTGCCCGCTTTGATGCCTCCCTGACAACTGCGAACGCTTCAATCAAGAGATCATTAAGTGATTCACCCTTCTTATACCGTTCTTTAAATTCTTGAGTTTTGTTTCCAAGTTGTTCATCCGTTAGCGATAAGAGGGAATCCTCGAGCTCATTAATAGCTTTCACGCTCCGATTCATTTTTTTAAGTTTTCTGGCGTTGCTGCTACCAAAAATTCGTTTCAATATATTCATATGGGCTTTTTGTTTGGTAAATAAATTTTTTTTTGCTGAAATGGGTATTCAAACAGTGAGTGCTTGAAAAAAGCAGTTGAAACTGCGGTCTTTACTTGGAGAATTTATCTATTTGTTCGATTTATGTAAGACGCGGGATCAACTACCCTGCCATTCTTATAAATTTCAAAATGTACATGAGGTCCGGTTGACCGCCCTGTTGATCCAACTAAAGCTATGCTTTGTCCTTTTTTGACGACGTCTCCAACGCTGACGAAAAGCTTTTCCGCGTGTGAATATCTCGTTGTAAAACCCTTGCCATGATCAACTTCAACAGTGAGACCATATTTCGATTTCGGACCTGACCAAACTACAACTCCAGCAGCGACTGTATCGATCTCGGAACCTGGTCGTCCGTTGGTGAAGTCGATTCCCGAGTGAAACGCTAGTTTCCCCGTAAAAGGATCAGGCCGTTGTCCAAAACTTGAAACAATCCATCCGTCTTTAAGTGGTTTCCCCGCAATGAAGAGATCAGATTCTATTTCACGATCTAAAACAATATCTCCAAGAACCTTTAACTGACTCTCTCTGTCTTCTAATATCCTTTCCAAACGCTCAATTTCTATCCCTAATTCAAAGAGTGAATAACTGGTTTGTTGACCGTCTCCTAAACCACCAACTCCAACAGGGTTTTCGAAGTCGAATTCGCCCTCATCTAATCCTGCTATATGTGTCACCCTCTGCCCCACAGCATCAAGTCTAGAAAGTCGGGTTTGCAACGAAGCTAAGCGGATCGTCAAGGCCTCAATATGTTGCTGAGATTTTTCTTTAATTTCTGCTAATGATAACTCCTGGTTTTTCAGTTGTCGGTCCCATTTTTGAGCACTTTCGGGGCTCACATAATCTCCATTATGGGAAATTGATAATTGAAAACCAAAATACCCCAAGGCGAAAGGTGCTCCAAGAAAGCAAAAGGAGAGTACACCCTTTAACCATCCTCTTAATACAACTGTCTTTGTACGACCATGATGCTGATCGATCAGAATTACTTTCATAACCAAACTATGTTTTGTTTTAGTCCTGGCTTGATGCACAGGAACACGATAGGGTATGTTAACTTGTTATATCTTTAATTAAAACAGGAGGTTGAAGGACAAATTCTATCAAGCCGCCAGAACTGGTTTCATATAGGATATTGGCACGCTCGTCTCTCTTTCGAAGCTCACAATTTCCCACGCGTCTTTATTTTTTTCCAGCATTCTTAATAAAGCATTATTCAAGGCATGTCCAGATTTATATCCTTTAAATTCTCCGATAAGACTGTTGCCCAGAAGATATAAGTCCCCAATTGAATCCAAAATTTTATGCTTTACGAATTCATCTTCGTAGCGCAATCCATCCTCGTTTAAAACCTTATAGTCACCTACTGCTATAGCATTATCCATACTAGCGCCAAGTGCTAAGTTTCGATTTCTCAGTTCTTCAAATTCGTGCATAAATCCAAAAGTTCTCGCTCTGCTTACTTCCTTTACAAACGAAGTACTTGAAAAATCAATAGTCGCACTCTTAGTATATTTCTTGTATACAGGATGGTCATAAAGTAGCGTGTAAGTAACCTTAAACCCATCAAACGGATCCAAACTCACAGACTTCCCATACTGTTCTAGACTTATCGGTCGCTTAATCTTTATAAATTTTTTCAATTCAGTTTGTTCTTCAATCCCAGCTGACTGTATAAGAAACACAAACGGGCCTGCACTTCCATCCATGATTGGAACTTCTGAAGCACTGACATCAACAAAACAATTGTCGATTCCTAAACCGCTCATAGCAGACATCAGATGTTCTACAGTTGAAATTCTAACTCCATCCTTTACCAAGGTAGTTGATAAGGTTGTATCACCGACATTAGAGGCTTTTGCTTCAATGGCTACAATTGGATCTAGGTCAATCCTTGTGAAAACTATTCCTGTATCTACAGGAGCAGGGCGTAAAGTCAAATAAACTTGCTCGCCTGTATGAAGCCCTACGCCAGTGGCACGTATGATATTTTTGAGCGTTCGTTGCTTGAGCATTCGCAAAGCCTTATTGTTTTAAATTATCGGAACAAATAACTGTCAACACTCACAAATATCCACCAAATTTCTGCGTAAACACGAATTGTAACTAATAACAAATACTGCTTCAAATACTGGCCTAAGAGGTGCCGAGTAAATCGATCCTTAGAATCCAAATAACACTGAATAATTCAAGGCTTCCCAATTTAAGCTTGTATTTTTGATTTTTAGATCATTAATCAGTCAGCTTGACGTCTCAAAAAAGCTGGTACATCTAAGTAGTCTAAATCAGTATCGGTGTTAATAGCCGTCTCTCTTGAACGACTTGTCTCAACCGCTTCTTTATTTCTCATAAAAGGCGGTCTTTCTAACTCATCGTAATCCGGCATACCATTACTGTTCAAAGTGTTGTCTATAACTTTGGTTGGCTTTTGATTGTCCTGACCCAGTCCTGTAGCCACAACAGTGACTCTGATTTCATCATCAAGTTCTGGGTCTATTACGGTACCAACCACTACAGTCGCATCATCTGATGCAAACTCTTCAATTGTGTCTCCAACCTCTGAGAATTCACCTAAGGACAAATTTTCCCCGGCAGTTATGTTTACAAGTATGCCTTTTGCTCCTTGAAGATTAATATCCTCTAACAATGGACTGCGAATCGCAGCTTCAGCCGCCTCTCGAGCTCGATCTTCGCCAGTTTTCCCTAGCCCACTCCCCATCATTGCCATACCCATTTCAGACATTACAGTTTTTACATCAGCAAAATCCACGTTTATCATACCTGGGTGAATGATAAGGTCTGCAATACCTTTTACCGCGCCTAACAAGACATCGTTTGCCGCTTTAAATGCCTCAAGCAAAGAAGATTCTTTACCAAGAACATCAAGTAATTTTTCGTTCGGAATTGTTATTAAGGAGTCAACACTATCAGAAAGCTCAAGAATACCTTCTTGTGCGATTTTTAGACGCTTTTTACCCTCAAAAACAAAAGGTTTTGTCACAACAGCCACAGTTAAAATACCCATATCTCTGGCAACCTCAGCAACAATTGGCGCTGCACCTGTTCCCGTGCCACCTCCCATACCAGCAGTTATAAATACCATATCAGCACCAGACAGAATCTCTGCGATCTCATCTCTATCCTCAAGTGCAGCTTGTCTGCCAACTGCAGGATTAGCTCCTGCTCCAAGACCTTTTGTTATGCCGCTTCCCATTTGAAGTATAGTTTTTGCATTCAGGTTATTTAGAGCTTGAGCATCTGTGTTAGCGCATATAAATTCTACGCCATCAACTTGGTTACTTATCATATGATGAACAGCATTCCCTCCCCCACCTCCTACACCAATTACTTTTATAACTGCGTTTTGTGGAATATTCTCGACTAATTCAAACATATATAGTCTCCTTAAAGTTCACATCTCTTGGTTTTAGCAAACATAATTACTCATTTAAAAGTGACCCTGGAACCAATTTTTCATTTTCCCCACGATCTGACTTTGGGTATCTCGATTTACGACCGGATCTTCTTCTTGTTGTTGTTGTTTTAAACCATATTGAAGCAATCCCACGCCGGTCGAATATATTGGATTCTCTACAATATCGGATAGACCTGTAACGCTGTGTGGTTTACCTAATCTAACCGGGGCATGAAATATTTCCTCAGCCAACTCAATAACGCCCTCCATTTTGCTAGTTCCTCCAGTCAAGACCACACCTGCTGCAAGCAAATTTTCAAAACCACTGCGTCTAAGTTCTGCTTGGACCAGATTAAATAATTCGTCATAACGAGGCTCGACAACTTCTGCTAATGCTTGACGCGATAACTCTCTAGAGACTCTATCACCGACACTTGGCACTTTGATGGTTTCGTCAGAACTTGCCAATTGAGTTAAAGCACAAGCGTATTTTATTTTTATATCATCAGCGTTCTCAGTAGGGGTCCTTAATGCCATTGCTATATCGTTTGTAACCTGATCCCCCGCTATTGGAATGACACCAGTATGTCTTATTGCCCCATCTGTAAAAACGGCAATATCACTTGTGCCTCCACCGATATCTACCAGACAAACCCCCAACTCACGCTCATCTTCGGTCAATACAGAGTAACTAGAAGCTAGTTGTTCTAAAATAATTTCATCGGTGTCCAAACCACAACGTTTTATGCATTTCTCAATATTTTGAACAGCATTGATTGCACAAGTTACAAGATGAACTTTTGCCTCTAACCTAACACCTGACATACCCATTGGTTCTTTTACCCCATCCTGAGAGTCAATTATGTACTCTTGAGGGAGGATATGAAGGATTTTTTGGTCTGCAGGAATCGCGACCGCTTGAGCCGCATCAATGACTCGCTCAATATCTTGCCTCATGACCTCTCTATCCCGAATCGCGACAATTCCATGAGAATTCATACTTCGAATGTGACTTCCTGCAATGCCCGCATAAACTGAATGAATGTGGCAGCCCGCCATTAACTCTGCTTCTTCTATTGCCCTTTGAATTGATTCAACAGTCGATTCGATATTTACAACTGTTCCTTTTTTAAGTCCCCTAGATTTATGACTACCAATTCCTACTACGTGAAGTCCACCGTCTTCATTAATCTGGCCTACTATGGCCACAACCTTAGAAGTTCCGATATCAAGCCCGACAATCATATTCTCGCGGTCCAAATCACTCATCTCCGTGTTTCTCCACAAGCAGGCAGTGTAATGTTAATACTCAATGAAATTGACATTATCGATAAGCCAACTCGGTGAACTCTTTAACTAATTTTTTCGCCGCAATACCATTTTCATATCTTAAGTCGATTTCGCTATTTCTATAATCTTCGTTAAATCCATTCGTTTTATAGAGTTTGATAAATCTCTCTAAACGACTGT
>CETH01095746.1_pt1 | contig 15829 bp, 17 predicted proteins | sample 361461 | NCBI WGS metagenome assembly CETH01 (sample SAMEA2622695, study PRJEB7988) | marine metagenome | isolation source: saline water (ENVO:00002010), including
ACTCTCTAAACGAGCATGTTTCATATTAGTTGTACAAGCAGTACCAACAGTTCCAGTTTTAGTAGTGTTATAATTAAATTCCTTAATGATAGTGTTAATTACAGTAAGAACTCTAAAGAACTGCTGTCCTGTTCCTGAAGTTGTAAGATCTATTGCAATATTCTCTTTTGCATTTTCTTCTGTTGTCGCTAACTGAATAATATCCTCACTTACATTGATAACATAATAAGTTGTACCGTCAGTAAGACCACCAATCGGTAATGCACCTTCCGTATACTTTAATCCAGATCCTGTTGACAATCTATGATTTATCATAGTAATTGTGTCATCAGTATCATTAACTTCAGAAGGTTCTACTGTAAATAATCTATTAGTTGCAGGGAAAGGAATAAAGTCAATCTTAGCATTAGCACCATCAAGATAAGCATAATATGTTCCCATACCAGCAGATGCAACTTCCCCAACATCAGTGGTTATTTGAGGATATTCGATTATTTCAATCTTACCGAATGCATCAATTATGAAATTGAGTTCATCCATTTCATATTCATTACTTGATCCCGTAATTTCTACGAGGACTTTTCCAGCAGTAATGCTATCATTAGTATTATCAAATTCGGCAATAGTAGTAGTTCCACCTGAAATATCAAAACTACCAGTATCGATTAAAGTTCTACCAATAGTTGTTGTACCAATTCCTGCTAAATTATCATCAATATTGTAAGATAAGCATGTAATATCAAAATCATTTACAGTACTTCTTGTTGGATAAAATAATAACTGTCCATCAGTCCCTTGTACTGTGAAATCAAATGTTCCAAGATCATATTCAGTTTCTACTCTTGCATATTGACTGATATAAGCATTGTAGTTGTCATTAACAATATCAACAACCATAATCTGTCTTTCGCCAAGATATCTTTTATCTCTAACGTAAGTAATATACTTCTGTGCTCTTACATCTGATAATGTAAAGTTACTTACTACACTGAATGGAGTAGGTCTAGGATTACTATTAAATGTTGGACTTATATCATCAATAGAAAGTACTCTGTTACCAATAGACTCAAAGTAATCAGTAAGTGTCTTACTTGTAAATCTTATTTCATTAGACAGTGTGCTATTACCAATTTGTAATGAATTTTCACTTACTAAATCAAAATCATGAACACAATTTAAGTTACCAACTCCAATACACTCTGATATTACATCAGAATATGTAAGAGCAGTAGTTACACCAATAACCATAGATGCAGGTACATGATTTTCGACACCTGATCCACCACCTTTAATATAATACCCAGATCCACCTTCAGGTAATGAAGAATCGGAAATTACTTCATAATCAGAATATTTCTTAAATCCTAATGTATGGTTTAATGTCGATACTACATCTTGCCAGGTATCATAAGCAATTCTAGATTTTAATGAATATGAGAAATTCTGATAATATAGACTATCTTGCAATCTCTGCTGATTATCATCTAAGAACCCAGAATTAGATTCCCATCCACTGGATATTTTTGAGGAAACATCCAAATTTATACTAGAATCAAATGTTCTTATAGAAGACGTAATTCCAGATGCAGCAGAAGATTCACCAGTAACTAACTCATTAGTAACAAATTTATCATTAGAAACAACTTTTAATACTCCAGTAATGGGATTCCAGGATTCTACAGTACCAGTTGCACTAGGTGATGTTAAAACTTCATTGCTAAAGAAATCATTATTCTTTAGGGTAACATCAAATATTGGAAAATCTCTTTCTGGAATTACTCTACCAACAGAATTAATTGGATCATATTGTCCTGGTTCCTGTCCAGAAGGTAACATTCCTTCTAAATTGAAGAATATAGATCCAATACCACCAAGATTTGGAGTAGTCTTACTGACAGTAAACATCTTATAGTCATATGCTGATGAGTTGAATCCAAATCCAGTAGATCCAACACCAACACTAACATTCTCAATTAAGAACTGGGTTCCAATATCAAAAGGGAATACATCACTAAATCCAGTATTAAATCCAATTACAACTTCTTTAGTTGCTGTAGTAAATCCTATAGTAGCAATACCAATTCCATTAGTATTATTAATAGGTAAGATTATTGGAGGAACAGGACTAACATTAGACTTATTTTTAATTACTGATACCTGATCATCCCCTAATTTATATTTTAATTCAATATCATCAATTCTTTCCTTAGTTGATCCATCAAAAACTAATAAAGTAGGTGCTTTAATATATCCATTACCTACAGAAGTAATACCAACAGACTCTATTCTAGAAAGTGAATTTAAGAATAATGTTTGAGGTAAATTCGTAGTTGGTCTTAAAGTATTATCTGATGGGAAATCAAATCCAATATCATTAACTTTAGTAGTCTTAATTTGACCGATAGAAGTACTAATTGGATTAACTATTGCACCACTACCAGAAATTGATGCAACTGAAGTAATTCCAGGCAATGAATAGTAATTAGCACCACCATTTACAATACTAATTTCAGCAATAGCACCAACAGCACTTCTTGATGATGTTTTATAAGATAATTCTGGATTTTCGTTCTTATATGATGTTACTTCAGGTAATGAACCAACCGTAAAATCAAATTTATTAGTATCCGCAATAGCAACTATTCTTCTTCCACTAAAGAAACTATCCTTAACTTCTATTTTATTGCTATCAAATACTTCCTTATCAGGTTGAATTTCTTCTTTAACTGGTGGAAGATCTGTTTCATATAATGGAGTTAAATTATAATAAAGTGAATCTGGAGAATACTTATCTATTGTTATAGTAACAGTAGCAGTTGAGTTTATACCAGCTATTCCATTTCTAACAATATCAGTAACTCTATTATTCCAAGGTTCAGTAAAATTATTATCAGTAAAGAAATCAAGCTCAAATGCTGAATATGGTTGAGAATCTCTTATAAATGCTAAACTAGAATCTCCAACATCAAATACAAGTGTAGAATCCTTATATGCATTAAGTGGTGGATTTATTGGTCCAATATTTCCAGCAGTTGCACTTGTAATATTAACAAAATTAGGTTTAAATTGTTGTGCTTCCCAAAGAGTAGGACATAATTTAATTGTATCAACATCTTGAACATAGAGATAATATATTCTATTATTCTCCAATCCACCAGAAGGACTTATAGCAGTATAAACAACCTTTTGTTCGGTTACAAATCCATGATTTTTTATTGTAATTGAATCCTTTTCAAGATTAACATCAGTATCTGCAAATGCTACTTCATTAACAATAAGTCTCCTGTTAAAATCATTATACTTAACAAAATAAGTAGATGCAACACCTGGATTTACATTAACAATTACTTCATCACCATTTGATAAACCATGATCTTCATCTAATGCAGCAGTTGTTAAATGTCTAGTTACAGTTGCAGTAATTTGTTCGTAATTTGTCTTAAAACTATGAGCCTCAAATGGAGTAGAAGGTGCAGTAAATAGTAGCGTTGTAGAGTCCTTATATGCCTCTGCAAGACCTTGGAAAGTACCTGTGCTACCAATACCTACCCTAACAGTAGATAAACCAATTAAGTTGTCATTTATCTTTGCAACAAATAATTTTTTACCATCTTCTAGGGGACTAGGAGTTGATACATTATAATAACCTGCTGTTATAACACCAACCGTAGCAATACCAATTCCCTCTACACCCTCAAACATAGGAAGTGAAGGAGAATAGGTTACTTCATCACCAGTACTTAATTTATGTGCTGGTAAGTAAATAGATCTTGTTGCGATATTTAATATAGATGCTCCTGCTCCTGGATTATTAATATATGCAGTATGAGTTAATCCAATAGTAAGACCAAATCCAACACTTTCTGCAGGATCAAAATAATATTGAGTATTCTTTTTACCTGTAAATGTAGTACTTAACCCTGCAGGTATAGTGAATTTCTTTGATTCTTCTACAATCGGAGTATTAGTCTGAAGTGAAGAATTTGTAGAAAGACCAGGATCTACATTAACATTTCTTAAAACCCGTATTCTAGAAGATCTTTCATCCTTATTAAGTACTTGAATCCTTTCTGGTTGATCGAAAAATCCTGCAGCATCACCAACCTCAAAAGTATCATTAATACTTACCCAATCAAAATTACCTCTAGCATTAAAGTAAGTAATAATTCCCGTCATCTCTATATCAGAAGCACCAGCAACTGTTGTTCCCAATCCAACTAAAGTAAATGATCCCGTTTCAACTTTTATAGGATATACTCCTTCTATACCAGAGGATGTAGTAGATAAACCACTAATACTTACTAAATTACCATTTAAGAAGTTATGGGGTTCATTAGTAAGTATTTCATAAGAATTTGATGGATATATTTCACAATCTGTAATTGTTGAAGTAGCAACACTAATAGTATCAAATCTCTTACCTTCTACCATAGTAACTCTGGCAGAAGCTCCTGATCCTTTTGTGCCTAAATTATCAAAACGAATTGTATCACCTACACTATAATCTTTACCACCTGTATCAATTCCAATAGATTCTATTCTACCTGGAGCAACACCTGTAATATCTACAGTTTGTTTTAGTTCATTTGGTAAAGAAATATATCCATAATCTACACCTTCTTCATGTAAATTATTTGGAGTCGTGTTTCTTACCCAATTAGTTTCAGAAATATCATATTCATCTTGATTAGACTTCTTATCAAAATTAAATTCATTAGGTTTTGACTTAAATTTATCACCAATTAAATAAGGGAATGAAGGTTGCTTATATCCAACAAATTGACCAGAAGTTGCAATATCTTCCTCAACTGTTGCAAAATATGCATAAACACCTTCTGGAAATTCAGGAGTTACGCAAAATCTACCATTATTTTCATCAAGAACTGTTTCATCCGAGACCTTTTGGTAATTATAATCTTCTACAAAAAATCCTTCAGGTGCAAATGGAGGTCTATTTGCTAATGATACTGCATCTCTACTATTATACCCAGATTTCATCTGAGCAATTATTCCACCAGCTTTTGTTATATAACCATAAGGACCATAAATTGGATTGCCATCATATGCCCATCCAATAATAGGAGAATGTTGTGAAGAAGTATTTTCATTACCACCAAGGTCTTTAGACAGATCATAACTGCCGTACATTGTCCTACCAACCTGATCAACAGAGAATACCCTTTCTCTTAATTTTCTTGGAGCATATAAATGAGAATATTGAAGTGTTTCTTCTGAATTAATCCCATCTACCAAATATCCATCATCGACTGTAAATTTATTAATATTTCTACTAACTAAATTAACATTCCAAGACTGTAAATTGGACCTAAAATTAGCACCACTACCTGCAGGAATTATATTAATATAAGTATTACCCTGAACATAATTTACACCACCTTCAACAACATTAATAGAAGTTATAGATCCATTAGTAATAATTGGTGTTAAAATAGCACCACTTCCATTTCCTATTATATCTAAATCAACCGAAGTATAATCTTTACCTGGATTTTTAATTAAAATATCAACAATACTACCATTATTAACAACTGCTTCTATTTGAGCATTTGTGCCTCCAACTAATGTTACTAGTGGTTGTTTTTCTAGATTAATAATATCAGATGATCCATATCCAACTCCATTATTAGATAATTGAACTGACGTAAGTTCTCCTCTAACTATTGGTTGAACTTGTGCTTCATATGCTGTAGTAGTAAATCCAGATGTAGTTAACTTAACTTTAATCTCTGGATAATTAAATGAATGAGTTCCTACACCAACAGATGATAAATCTAGATATTGATTTGTATTATAATAATAGTTGGCATAAGTACCTCCTACACCGACCTGAGAGAGCTTAAATGTATTCTCATTAACCTTTGTGACATAATAGTCATTTCCGCTTGTTAAACCGCCTATAGGGGTCTCCTGAGAGGTATATGTAATCCTTTCACCAGAGGAATAACCATGATTACTAATATTAATAGTATTGAGAGATGTACTTATTCCACTAATTCCAGTTACTCGCTTTTTATTTTCATATCCTGTACCTGAATTAACAATATTAATCGATTCTAATACACTCTTATTAGCATAAGACTTAATTATCTGATTACCTGTACCATATGAAGTAAATGTAACTGTATTAAAACCTACAATTGCTTCCCATGGCTTATTATGAAGTCTAATCTTATAATCATTAATAACATCAACATAATAATTTGATGCGGTACTTAATCCACCAACTGCTGTTTCACTATCACTAATATAAACAATTCTTTCACCAGTCAGGAATTTATGTTTTTGAGTAAAATTAATAAGAGAATTAGCTTGACCTAATATAATTCTTTCACCCTTTTGAGTAGCATCAAATTTAACTTGATGTGGGATAAGTTTCATATTTGGAGTCAATACTGCTCCAAATCCATTACCACCACTAATAGTAATAATAGGTTTTTCATGATAATCAAAACCAGGATCAACAATTCTAACTTCCTTTATAGAACCCGATACTGATACATGACCAGTTGCACCTGTTCCTACATTATCATCAATTTTTAATGGTGGTGGATTAATTACATCATAATCAGATCCATTTGATAATAAATCTACACTCTTAACTTCACCATGATAAATGTAATCCCTAGATTTATAATTAAGAATTTCTACACCATTAATAAGAATACCAGTAAATCCTGCTTTTGTTTTTGTCTCTTGCCCTTCATTATTGGGAGAATCTATTTCTCTTAATATTTTTTGTGTTTCTAAAATCTTATTATTATAAACACTTTTCTGAATTTTATTATCAGTTACTGTTATTGGTGCATTATCTGGAATACTAAGATATCTATTATTTAAAAGATCTGATTTAGATTTTGCAAGTTTTATAGTATTAAGATCAACTCTTTCAATAAAGTATATTCCTTCATCAACAAGACCAGGACCATCTACTATTCTACTAGTAGGTTGACCAGCAGAGTTAATAAAATTCTGAGTTATTTTATTAGGTGAATAGTATATCGAATCCCCAGTATAGAATGCATGATCCTGAGATGATATTTCCCAATTAGTTCCACTAAAAGTTCCACTAAAAGTGACTGAATGATCATAAGCATCTAATGGTTGAGTACCATAAGAAGGTATTGATGGCGATGCAACCAATAACTTATCATTATCCAAATAAACATTCTGTATATCAGTAGAAAATACTGAAATACCTGCACCAATTGCATTACTACCACTAGGTACTGCTTTTGATATAGTTCTTCTTATATTATAGACATCAGAAGTAGAAAGTGCTCCTTGTCCACTTATAACAAAGGATTTAGAAGAAGAAATTGATACAATTTCACATTTTCTAGGTGAACTATCTCTACCATTAAGTACTGCAGCATCACCTACCTTAAAGAAATGATCTTTATTTAAGGTAATTTCCCAAGTTTGGTCAGAAGCATCAACTAACTCAAATGAATTTACTACGTAAACAGGGCATCCATTATAAAACCAATTATTAGACTTAAATCCAGTAGCACCAATACCTAACGTATTAATTTTTATTTTATCACCAGATTCATATCCATAAGCATCAGAATCAAAATTTAACGAATTAATAACAGAATTTATCTTTATTTTAATAACTTTATTCTGATCTAAAGAAGAATATCCATATGCATACGTGTTTATACCAACATCAGTGCCATCTAATATAACACCATTCAGATTTGTACATCCATAGAACTGTGTTAATGACTTTGAGGTATAAGATACGATTCCAATTGATAAATTTTTATATTGTATTGATAATTCACCACTATTTGGGAATCCTACTGTAGAATCTACATCTAAAACAGTAGTTCCTATACCCACATTACCTATTACTCTTGTTTTAGAATGAACTGAAAACTTACCATAAATTGCACCATCAGTCATTCCACTTCTACTATAACCAGAATCTACCGCAAGTTTATAAAATGTCTTAGCAACACCAGCAGTTCCTGTGGATACTTTCTCAACATATGTTATTGGAGCATATGCTTTAGTGATAGTATCTTCATATGGATCCTGGAATAGGGTAGCAGTACCTAATTCTTCAGGGTCACCAGAAAAACTTTCTACTATAAAGTTGTCAGCAACCTTATAATTAGCATTTGATGGTGTAAAAAGGTTATCTCTAGGCTTTATAACACTTACATCTTGATCATAAAGTGCCTTAAAGAGTATCTTAAAGGACTTATCAGTACCTTTAGAAGAATAAAAATCACTTGATTGCTTTATAAAAACGTTTTGATTAAGATTTGGTGTTAATTCTCTTTCACCAATACCTGGTAATATTTGCTGTTTTGTCTTTGTTAAGAATTTTTTTAAGAATAATACACTTAAATTTTCTATTTCAGTGCCTTTTGAGTGTGCTTGCCTCTCAGTACTCCTAAAAACTAAATTTTCTGCGTTTGCTTCTTCAGTAAAAGAGGTAATACCACAAAATCCTCTATGACAATTAACAAAAGTTGTTATTGTTTTGCTTTCATAAGTTATAATTTCGTCATCAATCTTAATTAAACCATAAGTATCGGGAAATCCATTGGTTCCTTCAGGTGTTTTTATTAAATCTACAACAATATCAGTATCAGTAATCTCTACATCAGTACCTAAAATAATAGAATCTACTATATTTGTAGTATTATCAAGCTTAATATACTTATCAATATTCTGTATTAGATCAACAGGAGCACCATCAAACTCTTGAGCAATGTAATATTGCTTTAAGAAGTCGTTAATTAGAGGATAATCTTCCTTAACATAAGAAGGAAGTTGATTTTCAACTATATTATTAAACTGTATTCTTTTATCTGTGGTGGATATCATTTATTTTAGTATGCAGATGTAGTTGATGTAGTAGTTTCTCCTCTAACCAAGCTTCCATTATGATAACTAGAGGTTACGATGTAATTAGATGCCGCAGGATCGAGTCCTGATGAAATTTCATCGACAATTGGCTCAAATTTACTGTTGCTTGTGTCTAATTGTAAGTATAAATCCTGCAATCCAATCACGTCATTGGATTTAGGACAAGCAGAGATCTCAAGAATTGCTTGACCATCCTTTAATTTACCCGATGTTATGTTAATTGGGTTCAATGTAACTATTCCCTTAGTATAATTTATAAACCCAACGTTACGTCTAATTACGGTAGGTGATGTAGAGTTGGCATTAGGAACAGAAAATAAGAATAATGTACCAGTTTCGAGATTTGTATCGGGAACATCTGACAAATATACGTTATAATCAAGTCCAGATACCTTAAATGCAGAAGATTTGATGTTATAACCATTCATATTCTTGATATAGAAGGCATTTCCGAACCCAACAGAGTACTCTGCAAAGGAATTTGTCACTAATCTAAGGTCTCTTCTTATCTGAACAGTAGTAATATTGGATGTAACAGACTCATGACTCTGATCAATGATGTTTAGGAACTTACTATACTTAAATCTTGCTCCATATTTGTTCAATTCAGTAGAATCTGCGTATCTTGCAGCATTATTTGATACAATTGAAGAAACTTCTTCCGCATTTCCAACCAAATTACTGTTATAATAGATTTTTGAGTCAATTTCAACATAAAGATACTTAAGATCCAGGATTTCTGGGACAATTCCTGCTACTGCATACTTTTTCAACTTCAATTTTATCTGTTCTTTCACTAAATTTGGTAAAAAATCACCAAATCTTGGTTTTATGCTGATAAAAACCTTTCCATATTGGGGTGGAACCAGTTCTTCTCCCCCAAAAACGGAAATTGACTCTGTTTCGGGGTAAATTTTTGCTGGAACTAGTGATTCATAGTCATTTGCAGTTAAAGCACGGTTTTGAGACGCATAAACTCTAGGTGCAAACTTTTTAATTGAATCAACACCCTCAATTTCCTCTCCACCAGACCCACTTGACCCTGTTGTCAATAAAGAGATGCCACTAGCAACATTATGAACACCAGAACCCTGAATATAGGTCAATCTACCACTAAATGTAAACTGATTGACTCCATTTGCCATTTCACCGTTAGAAACGATGTATTTTACGTTAATTTCTTCACCTTCTTGCAATCTTCTACCAAAAATACCATCACCAAAGAAGATTTCGTACCTTTCATCTTCAATTTCTTGTACATAAAAGACTTTTGAGTCCTTATCTATCTCAAAAAGGTTATCTTGGTAAGAATACTTGAATTTTTGGTTAGTTGTACCTGCTTTTATGTTAATTAAGGAAGTATCAACCCCTATATTAGGTAAAACAAACCTCTGATTTGGGTTTTGAGACGTATATGTGTAATTTTGCGTTAAAAGTGTGCCTTCATAGAGGACAATATCGTTAAATTGAGCAATTCCATCTATTACAGGTCGTGTTATTGGTTCTAAAATGGAAAAAATGTAAGATTGACCGCCAAATGAACCCGATGTTGATGCTACTGGTCCTGGTTGAAGGGTAATTGTTGATGGTCTAGGGGTAATATTTGACGTATTTACGAAAAAACTTACTGATGCCCTTGATGCAGTCCTTGATCTTGGTAAATATCCGATATTTCTTGCTAAAGAGACTACATTTTCTCTTAAAGTTGCACTATCAATGAATACTTCATTAGATACCATGTTGGCATTATAAGAAGTAATATAGGTATTGTATGCCAGAAGATCTATTATCGTGGATAAATTAGATCCATCAAAATCATAGTCGGTAAACTTAGAGTTTGCCCGTAAATAATCTTTAAGTGTTGTTTTAACCTGATCGAAATCAAGGTTTGAGAAATTGACTAGTGGCATTTTACCTAGTTGGCTGCAAAACGAATTGTAACTGTTGTTGTGGAACGTCTGCTCCTATAATTTCATATATTATAGTGACATCATATGAATTGTTATCAAAATTAGGGTCTGCTATAACATCGATTAATTCAACCCTTGGTTCATAATTTTTAATTGATTGCTCAATTTCACTAACAATTTGGGATGCAGAGATATTATCAAGATTCTCAAAAAGCGTTCTATTAATCCTTGACCCAAATGTAGGATCAAAGGGTTTTTCACCAGGAAGAGTGAATACTATATTACGTACAGAACGTGCAATAGCATTTTCGTTCTTAATTCCTATTAAATCACCGTTCAGTGGATTAGACTGAAAGGTCATACTAATATCCTTAAAACCTTGATTGACTCTTTCTAGAGGCATTATAAAATATTGTTACTATTTTATTATTTAGTCAAGATTTATAAAGTTCTTCATCATATTCTAGTCCATCTGCTTCATATAGGTCATTATTCACCTTATGATCCGTTTTTTTAGGTGTTATACCGTCATTTGCTATCTCTCGTAGCATTTTTTGATGTTGATTATTACCCAAATTGTCTAAAAAGTCGTTCATAAAAGTATTAAGAGCTCTCTTTATTTATTTGAGGAAAAGGTATCAGTCCTATATTGCCTGTAAGTGCATGTGGGGGTACATCCTTTAATATATCAAATCCAAGAGTAATTCTATTGGTATCAAAATGAGTATTAGGACTTATAACCTTATGTTCTCTATATCCTGGACCAATATAAACATTACCAACTTCATTTATTATTTCATATTCAGGATTTCTAAAAATTGTTTTTGTATTATGAGGTCTAATAGAAATATAACCATGTATTGGCCATTGATGTCCGTGCCAATCTAATAAACCTCCTTTTTCATGATAATTTAACCAACTTTGCATCCATAAGTCCCCATTACCATTATAATCATATACGAATTCATTTAACTCGCAATAAAGGTCATAAAAGACTTTAGTTGCTGATGTAAGTCCAAATACATTATACTTACCATATGACCAGGTAAAATCAGAACCAAAAATATCATGATGCTGAGTAGTATTAACCGCATGGTCAATAACATTACTCAATTCATCATGATACTTAGTGACTATATTGGATTTGTATACCTTATAGTCTATTTGCCTTGCCCCCTACTTCTTTTAGGAGCACCATTACGAGAGGAAGCGGTATATTTGGTATGCTTTCCTTTTCCTTGTCGAGTTTTTTTCGGTCTAGACTCTATATGGTCTACATTAGTATTAAACATCTTTGCCATTTAACATCCCTCCGAGTCATGTGTGTTTTCATAGTCTTCGACTTCTCTGACAAGAAGTTCTCTTTTCTCTTCACCTGAGAGAGTATCGAGTTTCGCTGCTACGGATTCTGTCGAGGCACGAACCCGATATTGAACCGAGTCACGCTTCGACAGTTCTGTAAGAATCGCTGCCTGTAGATCCCATAGATCATTAGTATCCTTTTTATCTAAGTGGTGTTCTATCCACTCTACGATTGCTTTATCAGTCATTAGATAATACGAGATTTTTCGTGCCCTACACGAATACGAGGATCACACCAGATCTCGAAACCTGCATCCATTGCATCTAAGCAGAATGATACATCTTCACCACACATATCCTGGACACTGCCACTCTCGAAGACTTGCATCTTAGGAGCAAACCAAGGGTACTTCATCTTCTCATCCTCGAAGACTCCCTTCTCTATCATTAACCATCCGAATCCTGCATAGTCTACTGTGAAAGGCTTCTTACGCTTGCTGATAGACTCAATGGTTTCGTGGTTCATAACTCCCCCATTCTTACGGAAGTCATCTTCATCTAACCAGTGTGCGACAGATGTAGTTTTGCCATCCTCTGTGCAATACCATCCTGAGACGATTTTCTTCTTCTTAGTATCGTCAATTGAACCATCCTCAGTGACCGCATCAGCAGGAATCGCCATATCGCATAATTGCCAGAACTTGTTAGTATCAAAGACTATATCCGAGTCAATCCATAACTGGTAGTCGTATTCTAGTTTACCATCCCAAGGTATCTGATCTGGTCCACGTAATACATTTGCTCCAAGACACTTACATCTTGCGAAGTTTACCATAGAAGAGTAGTCCTGGGATATCTGAATAGACATACCGTTCTGAACCATATCAAAGCATAACTGCACAAAGTTCTTCAGATATATGTAAGATACTCCTCTACCTGGAAGACAAAATACTACTGTCTTACCTTTCATTCTCTGTTTGATAGCAGGAATATCCCAGTCTTCTTTTTTAGATGATGGTTTATTCGCTTTTACTGTAAATCCTTTTGCCATAATTCCTAGTAGCTACACATCAATTATACTAGGTATGTAGCACAATGTCAATAGGAATCCTCTTCCCACTCGAACTTATTATACATGTCGATATTCTCCCGAATGACTCTACCTGGTCCCCCAACGCCACACTTTGGTCCTAACCGAATATAACTTAAATCATCTACTGAATACTTACTCTCTAATAAATCTACCATTACATGTAATAACTCCCATTTCTCCTCAAATTCTTCATGGGGCAAATTACAATATAATACCTTATCTTTTGCATAGATGTGATAGGTAGTTGAATCCAAAATTTGTACTGGGGATTTTTTTACATATTATGAAATCCATGTGGCGTTTTTTATACCACGGAGATTTTTTTTATATCTCTATATCTATCTCTCGATTTGTCACCTCTGTAGGTTAGGGTCTCTATCTTTTTTTATATACGCAACGCCCACCGCAACGTTAACACATAAGGGCGGAAATACTGTCAAACCACTGTTAATTATTATAGCATATTAGGGCACTATGTGTCAAATAGCACCCTAACAGTTGTTTACATTTATAACACTGTATCTGCACCCTCCACAATATCATCTAGAACTGCCAAGATTTCATTACCATTGTTTGCATTTTCCAAGAGGAATTCTGCAAAGTTAGGTGTTACAAACTGTACTGCACTGTTAGACATAATTAAGACCTATAATTAAGGTTGATAAGTTATACAAACAGTTTAGAGACTTACTGCACTGGTCTTATACATTATAGGGACAATTTAGAGGTTCCCCATTGTTACCAACTGACTGGAATGTTCAGATCTTCGATAACACTTTCTACACTCTCATTATCCTGTATATCTAATACTTTATCCCAGTTAATTTGATGTGGATTAAAATCATCTAGTGCTTCAATCTCCAGGGTTATTCTATACTTTCTCTTCTGCCCGTAAATGTTAGAAACTGACATGAGATTAGAGGAGGGTGAGTGTTAATAAGTAGTCTACATTATCTGAACGATTTTGTCAACTTTATATACGATATTTAGAGTTTTTTGTTGTTATAAACACTTTCAGGACTTGTGTGACTATTTCTCAACAATCTCCTTGTATTTTACGAGCGTTTGTGATATAATGCTCGCTAAGATAACGACTCTAGAGTATATTAATTCCACACAATTTCCACACTAATTAACACCTTTTTAACAAGTATGTGGAAAAGGTATATTTAACGCAACCCTATTTAATTCGCTATTTATCAACAACTATTAGGTAGTTTTCCACAGATTATTAACACTTATTGTGGAAAAACCTACTATTTAGAGTATATTTTTGACCCTCATTCTGTGTCTATCAAAATGTGAATTAACAATGAATATTACCTCATCTTCGTTTATACTATCTGTGGGCGTATTAGCGAAATAACTGATAAGATCTTTGACCATATTCTCTCTTAATTGTTGCATATATCCTCACTTAAATACGTTTCACATTGTATTACTTTAGGATCAATATTTGGTACATCTTCGTTGTTACTTAATGCCCCTAATACGACCCATCCGATTAATATCCAAATAAAGAAATTGAGTATCTTAATTGGTAAAAAGAATAATGATTTCATGGTCTTATATGTTATTATAGTATATACGATTTACCTCATTAATTGATAAGTAATCGGGGTCATGTATAGGGTCTTCAATATCATCATTACATACGAATTCATCCATAAAGTATTCACAACGTATGTCACCTAATTGTTCACATGCCCTAAGAAGATCTCCGATTTGGTTATCATTTAATTCCAGGAAATCGATACAATAACTAATATCCTTTTCTAGATTTGTTGTTGTTTTGTTCATAATAAGGGGGATAATTGATGGGGTTAAATCTACCAAAACTGAAATTATGATCCTTAATTATCTCTTTATAGAAATCTTCATCCCATTCATATACTCTCATCTTTGGTAATTCGTTTGGCATTGTTGTTAATAATTCTTGAGAGTACGGTACGGTTTATAACACTTTGCATAATCAGATTGTGTTCTGTTGTTGTTAATTAAAGTGCTTAATCCTTGGGTTTCGTTTCTATCTAATTCTGCTTGATGTGCAAAATAAGACTGTAATTCATTTGTGTTCATAATACAATTCAGGGTAAGTTGTGTAATGTTGTAATAACTTATAATCTCTTTTTGCTGCCCAGATGTTCACACTTACTATGAATATTATACCAGTAAATGTAAATAATGTCCACTGTAATTTACTCATAATTGTTGTGAACTATACTGGGGGATTGTATGATAATCTGTTACATTATATCCGTAATTATCGACTCTATCTATTACTTCGCTATCCATAATTTCACTGCTAACTATTCTTTTCGTTTGAGTTTCTCCTCTAAATGTTAATATTCTGAGGAACTTTCCAGGAATTGTTATATCATCCCACCCCTTAATTGGGTAGAAATCTAATAACATTGATCCTCCTTTTGCTGTTAATTGCATTAGTTTAATACCGTAATTGTGAATGTAGACAATAAAAAAGGGGATCAATTATCACCCCTTAAGTGTTATTTTAGTACCAGATTTCGCCTCTGGACTTTCCATCAAGTGTGAAATATTCGGGGGAGTAGTAAACAGAAATGCTATCAGATTCATGCACTTCGTTGTAATACTCTTTCTG
>CETH01082740.1_pt1 | contig 15816 bp, 8 predicted proteins | sample 361461 | NCBI WGS metagenome assembly CETH01 (sample SAMEA2622695, study PRJEB7988) | marine metagenome | isolation source: saline water (ENVO:00002010), including
CAATATCAATACAGCTTAGATTTAAAACATTTTCAATATGGTCTTGGTAGGCATTCTCAGATTCAATGATTTTACCTGTATTATTATCTATTGCAGATTTAGAATCTTGTGCTAATACCTTATTCATCTTTTCAGCATTTAAAAAGCATCCATCATCATCTAAGAACTTAAGACCGTTCCATTCAATAGGATTATGACTTGCTGTAATAACAATTCCGCCAGCTAGCTTTTGCTCTTTAATAATAAATTGTGCGGTAGGAGTAGGAATGATTCCACAGCTTATAACATCTCTGCCTAAAGAAGTTAAAATTTTACAGGCAGCTTTATAGATTTCTTTTCCATGAGGTCTTGAATCTTGAGCTAAGAGAATTTTACCATTTGATTGAATATTAGAAAATGATTGTATATAATCAGATGCAATAGAATTGGTAAGGGTCTTCCCATATATACCTCTAATACCAGATATACTAGTAATTAGCTTCATATTGATTTGTACTATTTTAACCTAAATACGTTCTAAGTTTTCTACTTCTAGATCTATGTCTAAGTCTTCTAATAGCTTTTTCTTTGATTTGTCTTACTCTTTCTCTAGTTAGACCGAATTCTTCGCCTATTTCATTTAGAGTAAGAGCATATTCTCTATCAATTCCAAAGTACATCTTAATCACATCTTTTTCACGTTCTTTTAATGTATCTAATGAATCACGGACTTCTTTTTCTAAAGAACCCATATGCAATTCTTTATCAGGATCATCAATATTTGTATCAGAGATTACATCTAAAAGAGAATTTTTCTCATCATCGCTAAAAGGAGTATCCAATGAGTGATGTCGTCTAGCAATTCTTTGAGCATCATTAATCTCAGTAATTCGCATATCAAGTTGATGTGCAATTTCATCTGCTCTTGGAGATCTTTCAAATTCTTGTTCTAATCTCTCAGATGCTTTATTGATTTTACTAATAGTACCTACTCTATTTAGAGGTAATCTTACAATTCTAGAATGTTCTGCTAAAGCTTGTAATACTGATTGTCTAATCCACCATACTGCATATGAAATAAATTTAAATCCTCGACTTTCATCAAATCTTTCTGCAGCTTTTATTAATCCTAAGTTACCTTCATTAATTAAGTCTGTAAGTGGTAACCCTTGTCCCTGGTAGTCTTTAGCTACACTCACTACGAATCTTAAATTTGCTTCTGTTAATTCTTTTAAAGCTCTTCTATCGCCTTGTTTAACCCTAATTGCAAGTTCAATTTCTCTTTCAGGATCAAGAGGATCAAATTGGCTGATCTCTTGTAAATATTTACTTAGAGATCTATTGGCATCATTACCAATTTTTTGTATTGCCATTTCAGCTTTTGTTTTTTTCTTCTTTTTAACAGGTTTTTTTGCTGCAGTTTTTTCTGCGGTAGCTTTTTTGGTTGCCACAGCTTTTTTAGTATTTTTTTCTATAGCTTTTTTAGTTACAACAGCCTTTTTTGTAGTTTTCTTTGCGACAGTTTTTTTTGTAGTTTTTTCTGTATCTTTTTTAGTTGAGATAGTTTTTTTTTCAGTTTTCTTTACAGCTTTTTTTGCTACAGTTTTTTTTGTTATTTTGGGATCTTTTTTAATTGTTTTCAGATCTTTTTTCTTAGCTGTAGTCTTTTTAGTAGTAGTTTTTTTTTGTGTTTTTTTCGCCATATTAAGAGCTAATCTTAAGAAAAAAAAAGTTACTTCAAAAGGAATATTTATTAAAAATATCTATATATTCTGATATGCTTAAATCCTCAGGTCTTTTATTTCCTAAAAAATCTAAACTTTTATTATCTATCATCACCTTTAAATTATTTTTTATTTTTTTACGTCTACTTATAAAACATTGTTTAATGAATGCCGAATAATCCTGAATATTTAAATTAGTTTTCTTTTTAGTTAATTTTACAATGCTAGAATCTACTTTTGGTTTAGGTAAAAAAATATTTTTAGATATATCAGTTTCATATGATATATTGCAAAATGTTTGTGCTACTACACTCATTCGACTATAATCTTTAGTATTTGGTTTTGCTATTAGTCTTAGAGCTAATTCTTTTTGAACCATAATGATAATTTCAGAAAAGCACTTATTTTCTATTAAATTAAATATTATAGGGCTGGAAATATAATAAGGCAAATTACCTATCACTCGTTTTGTGTTTTTAAAATCAGGTTCCCATTTTAAAAAGTCTATATTGTATAGTTCTAGATTAGATAGATTTTTTTTATTTAAGTATTCTGTAAGTAGTGGGTCAATTTCTAGGGCTGTTATTTTTTTTACTTTTTTAAGCAGGGAGATGGTAAGAGCACCCCTTCCTGGACCAATTTCTATAATATGCTCATCTTTATGAGGCTTAATGATACGAATAATTTTTTTTATAGTATTATCATCTATAATAAAATTTTGGCCCCATGATTTTTTAATGGGTATATCTTTATTAGATCCCAAAAAAATCTTTTGCTGTTTGGGTTGTTTTGTTTGCAACTTCTTCTTTAGAGATGTTTTTTATTTTTGCAATTTCTTCTGCTATAAAGTTAACCATATAAGGTTCATTTCTTTTTCCTCTAAATGGTTTTGGTGTTAGATAAGGAGAGTCAGTTTCAAGCATCATTTTATTTAGAGGAATTTCTTGAACAACTTTTTTTAAATCATCTGAAAATGTTACTATGCCAGTAAATGATAATAAAAGTCCAAGATCAAGAATTTGATATGCAAAGTCAATTGTACTTGAAAAACAATGTATAACACCTTTATTTATTTTTAAAGATTGCAAAATGTTATATAAATCAGAGTCAGATTCTCTGTTATGTATAATAGCTGGTAAATCAAGTTCCTTAGCTAAATTTAATTGTTCTTCAAATCTATGTATTTGTATTTGTTTATCTGAATGATTATAAAAGTAGTCAAGTCCCATTTCTCCTATTGCAACAACTTTTGGATTTTTTGCTAATTTTTTAAGATCATTTAAGTAATATTCTGAAGCATCTTTTGAATCATGAGGATGATACCCTGCTGTTGCATAGACTATATCATATTTTTCAGCTAATTCTATTGATTGTTTTGAGCTTTCAAGATCAACTCCTACACATATTATATTTGATATATTGTGTTTTTTAGACCTACTGATTACTTGATCTATATCATCGTTATATTTATCGTAGTATATATGACAATGTGTATCAATTAAATTCATATTTATTTAATAGTCGATTTTTGGAAATAAATTATCAGGAGTATTTGTATTAGCTCCAATTTCAAGTTTCCCAAACGAAGTTTCAATTGAGGATTGCGTGCCTAGATAATGAAATATTTTTTTACTTTTATTTGGAATAATAGGTGAAATTAAAATTGTCCCTATTCTTAATATTTCAGCGGCTACATATAATGTAGTTGCTGCATCTGAACCTTGACTATTATCTTCTTTTATTGATTTCCAAGGTGCTTTAACCTCTAGATATTTATTAGTTAGTCTAAATAAATTCATTGTTAAATCTATAGCTTCATGAATTTTTAATTCATTGTATTTAGTGATTGCCTGATTCGGGATTTGTTTAACTTCAGAAATAAGCTCTAAATCAATATGATTATATTCTCCGTATTGTGGAATTTTACCATTAAAATTTTTATGAATTAATATGATAATTCTATTAACTAAATTTCCAAAATCATTTGCTAGGTCAGCATTATAGCGTTCAATAAATGAATCAGACGTAAAAGTTGCATCCTGACCTAACACCATATTTCTCATCAAATAATATCTTAAAGCATCAGAGCCAAATTGACTTGCTAAATCTAGAGGCTTAATAACATTTCCTAGAGATTTTGACATTTTAACATCATCAATAAGCCACCAGCCATGAGCAAAAATTGTTTTTGGTAATTTAATATTACATGCCATTAGCATTGTTGGCCAGTATACACAATGTGTTGTTATAATATCTTTAGCCATTAAGTGGTAGTCTGCTGGCCAATATGTATCAAATTGTTTTTTATTTTCATCCCAACCTATTGCTGTAATATAATTTAGTAATGCATCAAACCACACATATGTAACATAGTTATCATCAAAAGGTAATTCAATCCCCCATGATAATCTTTCTTTGGGTCTTGAAATACATAAATCAGATAAAGGCTTTTTTAGAAATCCTAAAATTTCATTTTTTCTTGATTCAGGCTTGATAAAATCAGGATGATTGTTAATATGTTCTATTAGATGATTTTGATATTTTGACATTTTAAAGAAATAATTTTTTTCTTTTAGTTTTTTAATTTCTCTAAAATTTCCTTCTTCTACCTCTTTTTCGGTAACAAACCTTTCTTCAGATACAGAATATAAACCTTCATATTCATTTAAATATATTTCTCCTTTAGAATGAAGGTAGGTTAAAACTTGCTTTACTTTATTTGTGTGGCTTGTATCAGTTGTCCTTATAAAATAAGTATAATTTATATCTAATCCTTTCCATGCACTTTTGAACCTTTTAACATATTCATCTACATGCTCTTTAGGATTTATATTATTTTTTTTAGCTGCTTCTTGAACTTTTTGTCCATGTTCATCTGTACCTGTAAGAAAAAAAACATCTTTATTTTGCATTTTTTGTATTCTTGCAATTACATCTGCTAATATCGTTGTATAAGCGTGTCCTATATGAGGTTCATCATTAACGTAGTATAATGGAGTTGTAATATAAAATTTATTCATATTGGTTACTTAAATTTAATGTGTTGAAAGTTATTTTATCAAATCTATTATTATTAATAATTTGTGTTAGTTCAATATATAAGGATGTGATTAGCAAGGGTTTGTATACATTTTTATTTATATCTTGTTTTGTAGTATCAATAATTTTTATTAATTGTTCTACAGTTTCTGTTTTATAGCGCTTGCTTAATGAAATTATTTTTTTATAATAATTTTCAAAATTTAATTTTTCTTTTGTTTTATATTCATTATATAAAATGATATCAGATAAGAATAATGATATTAAATTAAGTAAATGTTTAAATTCAGTAAGTTCTGTTTTTTTAAAGAATGTATCCCATTTATTTATATCATAGTTAAATAATAAGTCTATTATTGTATCTAATTTTGGAAATATTGTATTAAAATTATTCATGAGATCAAAATATAGAATCATATTCCCATTGCATAGAGAGGATATTAAATTTGATTTCTCATCAAATATTTTATTTTGTTCTTTTAAATATTGTGCTATTGATTCTTTTTTGATTTTTGGAAAAAATATTTTAGTACATCTTGAGCTTATTGTATCTAACATTTGTCCAATATTCGATGTTAATAAAATAAATAGGTTGTTTTCATGAGGTTCTTCTAGAATTTTAAGCAAAGCATTTGCAGCTTCTTGTCTTGGAAAGCATAGTTTTTCAGCATTCATTATAATATATATATTCCATTGATTGTTATGATTGCTTAAAGACATTTTACTTTTTATATCTCTAATAGAATTAATTAGGATTGTATTGGCTTTATCAAGTTCTATTTTATGATATGGATTTTTTAGCTTTATTTTAATTTGTTCATGAATATTTTCTATATCAGTTGTTCTTAATGCTTTTAATGCTGAATCAGTTTTACTAATTGTATTTTTTCGTGGAAGAGGAAGAATATAATTAATGTTTTCATGAACATTTTTTTTAATTTTATTTAAAGTATGTTCGTTATCGTTTATATCATTTGATAGAATCATATATGACAATTCTAATGCGTGTCCAAATTTTCCAACTCCCTCATTGCCATGAAGTATAAATGCATTAGGAATATTATTAGAGTCTGTATATTTTTTAAATTGCTCTATTATTGTATCATTTAAAATTAAATTATTATAGAGCATTATTGTTTTTTAAGCCATAATTCTGGGTTTAGTATGGTTTCATCTTTTCTAATTTCAAAGTGTAGAAAATAGCTATCTGAAATAGCTTTGTTCTCTGATTTACCGACAAAACCCAATTGAGTGTTTCCTAGAATATATTCATTTTCTTTTACTGTGATTTGGTCTACATTTGCATAAACTGTAAAATATCCACTACCATGGCTAATTATAATTGTATTACCATAGCTTCTTAGATATGTAATTACTGATACCACGCCATCTAAAACTGAATATACTGGGGTATTCCATTTTGTTTCTATATCAATACCTATATTTTCTGTAATGGTGCTTAATTTTTTATTTCTATGAGTTCCAAATTTATTTACTATTTTCCCAGATGCAGGATAATTAAGCTTCCCCTTCATTTTAGCAAAATTCCCAGATGTTGCTTTATTTTGAGAAGCTCTTTTTCTAGCTAGTTCTGCTTCTCTTTTTTTAGCAGACTCAACATCTAATATTAGTTTATTTATAAGTTCTTGAATTTCTGAGATTTGCTTTTTCTTTGATTTAAGATCTTTTTTTAAATAATCTTTATCAGTTTTTATTTTTCCAATTTGTTTATTTTTTGTATTTCTATCTTTTTTTAATGATTTATGTACTATTTGAGCTTCATTTAATATTTTATTTTGATTTCTTTGGTCCTTTTCTAAATTATATTTTTCTTTTTTTAATTCTTCAATTTTTAATTTAATGTTATTGTTGAGTTTTTTCTCATATTCTAGTAGAATTTTAAGATATTTTAATTTATTTAAAGCAGCATTCCAATTTTCAGATAGCATTATCTTTGATATAAGCTTATCCTTTCCATTTTTATATAGATATGTAGCTCTTTTTTTAAGTTGATTTTTTAATCTATTAAGCTCCTCATCTTTAATTTTAATATTTTTTTTGGAACTTTCAATTAATTTAGAAATTCTATTGTTTTGTGTAATTAATACCTCTATTTGTTTTTCTCTAGTAGAAATTTTTTCATCTAATATTTTGATGTAGTCAGCTAAATCCTTTTCTGATGATTCCATATTTTCTAAATCTTTTTCTAACTTATTAATTGTTTGCTCTAATTGCTTTAAAGTTTTATTGTTAGTATCGATTTCTTTTTGGATATCAGTAGATGATTGTGTATGCAGAACACCAATTATGATTGTAATAAAAAAGTATTTTTTCATTTTATATATTTTTTATAAATAGTTTCATTTTCTATATCATATTTGACTAAAAAATTAAGAGCATCCTGCATTTCCATCCTATGAAATAAATCTGCTAAATTTTCTGAATAATGCCCTAGAAACTTTATTGTGTTTTTATCATAGCCGATTTTAATGCTTATATTAACAATTTTATTGTATAATTCATTTATAGTATTATTGATTTCTTTATTATAGCTTTCTGGATTTTTTTTGTATTTATCAGAGTTAATAAGGTCTATAAAAGAAAAATAAAGAAATCTAGCTTCTCTTAAATTTGAATTTAATAATATAGATTTGATTTCTTCTTCTCTAATTTTCCAATTTGAATTAGATTGTGCTTCAGAGCTTATTTCAAGAGCTTTATTTAAATATGAAGTTCCTAAATTATAACCCCAAGTATCTAATTCGTATCCTATATATAAGAATGCAAAATAATTCAAAATAGATTCTAAGCCTTGAAATCTATTGGGTATGAATACTAAAGCTTTATTTTTATTATATTCAAACTCTAAAGATTTTTCAAAGTAATATAGTTCTCCATTGGTAATTAAAAAATGACATTTGATTTGTCCAGTATTTTTAGAATTATTATTTATTTTAATAGATTCGATGATTAGGTTCATTTTCATATTTAATTCAATAAAATCATATTCAGGAGAAAATTGATTAAATAAAAAATAATTTTTAATTTCATTTTCTATATTATCTATCAATATTTTCTTTACATGGTAGTCTTTGTCTAATTCATTGTAATTCACTTCAATATCTACATTGTAGAATTGACAAAAAATAAAAGAAATAAAAAATAATGGTATTAATTTATGGATATTCATTATTTGATAATATAGTACAGTTTAAATTTTCTAGTTATAAAAAAATGAAAAATAATTAATGAAAGGAGTAATGTCTAAATATGGATAATGCAAAGTGTATATTTTATAATTTTCTTATTTTTTTCTTGCTATCATTTTGTTTAGCAAACAATTCTTCATCTTTAAATCAGGAGTCTAATAATAGTTCACATAAAGTTGAAGTTGGTATTGAATCTATAATACAGGTTAGTAAGGATGAGTATATTATTAGTGTTTATGCTATTAACCCTTATGATCGGATAGCTGGAATACAATTTAAAATTCAGCCAGAAGATTTATTTGAAGTTATTGATGTTTATGGAGGACGAAGCAAAGATAAGGGCTTTGAAATGCATTTTAATAAAAAAGGAACTATTTTAGGTTTTTCGATGGTAGCTAATACTATTGACCCTTCTATCATTGTTTCAGGTCCATCGATGTTAGATTCTAATGTTTTATTAGAGATTAAAGTAAAATCCAGTCGTTTGAGTAAGTATAATTTAGACTCAGAAATCACTTTTGACTGTGTTTTTGCAAGTAAAAAAGGAGAAGTTTTAGAAACAAAATTCATCCCTTTTAAATTATCTAATATTGATAAAAAATAAGTTTATTTAAACATGATTTGACTTCTCGATTCTTTTGTTATAAGTTATTTGCTATATAAAGCGGATAAAATGGAGGAGAGAATGAAGAAGTTTTTAATTATTTTTACATCTTTTATACTTTTAAATTTAGCTAGTGCTAATACTTTAGAATTCACAGATATACAGATTGATGCTAATACATCAGGAACTTTAGAGCTATTACTTGATAACCCTACGGATGTTGTTGGGGGATTCCAATTTCAAGTTATAGATATACCAGATCATGGCTTTTTTACAGCCATAGAAGGCACTGATAGAACTAATGGTTTTCAAATAGAATTTAATGAACAACCAGATGGTAGTATTATTATTGTCGGTTTTGATTTAAACCTGCAAGGAGTTCAGCCAGGTTCAGGCTCAATATTATCTTTAACTTATCAATCTACTAATCAGTATACCTCTGAAATTTCCATTTCATCATTAGAACAAGTTACATTTTTATCAGATTTGCTAGGCTATCCTCTTGATTTTGATTTATCAGATGGAACAATTATTGTTCAAGGGGAAACTCCTCCTCCAATTCAAGGTATAGATAATTTAACAGCAACAGGAGGCTATGGTTCTGTTACTTTATTTTGGGATGATTACAATGTTGTAGATGTTACTGGATATTATATTTTCAGAGATGGAAATTTAATAGGTACATCAAATAATACAACCTATACAGAATCAGGATTACAGCAAGGTACTCAATATTGTTATACGGTTACAGCATTTAATGATAATAATGAATCAGATGTTTCAGATGAGGTGTGTGCTACAACTACAGAAATTTACTTAGAAGAACCTCAAAATTTAACTGCTGTTGAAAATGGGTTAGAAATTTTTCTAGATTGGGATGTTCCTCCAAGTGGTATTGGTATTGGAGATGAGTGTGTAACAGCATATGGCGTTCCTGGATTTATTGATTGTTATGGAGTATGTTTTGATGCCCAATTAGCTGAAGCTTGGATTGGAGATGGCTTTTGTGATGGGACAGCAGCTGATTATGGGGTAAATTTTTCTTGTATGGAATGGGATTGTGATGGTTGTGATTGTGCAGGTTTAGGACAAAATAGTGATGAATGCATAGAACAATGTGGTTCTTTTTCAAATAATGGTGGTAATCAAGGAACTTCATCTAAACAAATGGCTGAAGGATTGTCCTATCAAGGCTTAAGAGATTTAATAGGTTATGAAATATATAGAGATAATGTTAATATTGCTTATACAGAAGAAACAGAGTATTTAGATATTTCAGATGAATTATGGTATTTAGTTGAATCATGTTATAATGTTGTTTCTGTATGGGATGAAGGAACTTCTGGGTTATCTAATACAGCTTGCGCAACCCCTCAATTAGAAGGACCCTCATCTTTATCTGCTCAAGGAACCGGAAGCTTTATTACTCTTGAGTGGAATTCTACCCCAAATAATGATCAAACATCATTTAATATTTATAGAGATAATCAGTATTTAGCTAATTCTACAGTTCCATTTTATGAAGATGATAACACTTCCATAGGTCAGGAGTATTGTTATTTTGTAAAAGCATATTATGAAGGAATAGGAGAGTCTCCAACAACAAATACATCATGTACTTCTTGGGATGTTTATCCTCCATCTCAAATAGAAGCTGTTGCAGGAGATCAATTTATTGATTTAACATGGGAAGAACCTGTTGGAGGAGAAGAATTTAGTTTAGGATATGATGATGGTGTATTGGCAAATGCTTTTTATTTCTTTGGTACTTATGAAGAAGGTTTGGCTCATGGAACCCGTTTTGATGTAGGCGTTGATTTTGACGTTATGGCAGCTTCAGTTAAAGTTTTAAGTGAAGGAGATGCATTCTGGCCTTGGCCTAATGAAACTCATGGTTCTGTTAGGGTAATGGTTTTTGATGATAACGGTGGTGTTCCTGGAAATTTATTACATGAAGAAGAAGCTGTTGCAGAAAATGGCTGGGCAACAATTTATCCTAATTTAACAGGATTATCTGGTTCTTTTTATGTTATAGTTAGTCATGAAGCAAATTGGCCCGATCCTGAAGGATTTGGTGTTGATGCTTCTGTTGATTATCCCGATAATATGGTTACTCTTTATTACGGAACTTGGAATTATGGAGATTATCTTGGGTATGGTGGAGATTATATGATAGCATCTCAAGTTTTTGCCTATGGTGATATCCAAACAATGTCTTATTCTAGTATTACTCCTAGTGCTTTTGAAGGTGATCGGAATGTTATTTTGTCTTCAGTCCATAATGAAGATATATCTTTTTCTACGAGTTTAGAGTCACATCCTGAATATAACATTTCTTCATCAAGAGATTTGCAGTCCTTTGATATTTATAGAGATAATATTTTGATTGCAAATGTTAGTGGTGATACATATGCTTATAGAGATGAACCTGTAAATAATTTTGAAGAATATTGTTATACTTTGGGCTCTAATTATGATGAGGGTCAATCTGAAATGTCTGATTTAGTATGTGCAACTCCATATCCAGGTCCTGCAGCAACTGATCTTATTGCTACTGATTTAGGTGGAACTATTGGACTAGATTGGGTAGCTCCTGTTGAGGACCCCATCTTTACAAATGAGGGAGATATTTTACTCGAGTATATAATCTATAAAGATGGAGAAATAATTACATCAGTAAATGCGCAAACAACATCTTTTGTTGATAGCGGAGAAATACTTTCAGGTGTTGAATATTGTTATGAAATCAGGGCTCTTTATCCTTCAGGTCAAACATATCCAACAAATACAGCGTGTGCTTTATATTATTTGGCTCCTCCAGTAGGTGTTAATGCTGAAGGTAATGATGATGAAAGATATATTACTGTTTCTTGGGATGCTCCTGGATCATCTGTTAATTTTGAAGTTGAAATTATCACAGATATATATCCTACAGAAACATCATGGGAATTATTAGATCAAGATGGAAACTATGTGACAGGTATTGCATCAGGAACCTTGACTGAAGCAGAAGTTCTTTATGAATGGAGTCAAGATATTCCTCCGGGTTCTTATACGTTTAATATTTATGATACATGGGGAGATGGAATTTATTGTACTTATGGTTATTTTCAGCTTTTGATTAATGATGCTGTTTTTGCAGGAGGCCCTAATGTTGGATGTGATTTTGGAACAGGTGCTTCTGTTGAATTTGATACAAACGGTTTTGTATTATCTCATACGGAATATCAACCTGTAAATCATGTTGAAGAAGATAGATTAAATGGATCTCCTTATAATGGGGATATTGAAATTATCGAATCTAATTATACTCAGCTATCACGTGATATGTTAGCTTATAGAGTTTATAGGAATGGAGAGTTTTTAGCTGAGACAGATATTAATACATTCTCATATATAGATAATGATACAGAGCATGATGTTATTTATTGCTATACCGTAAAAGCTGTATATGGAAATTTAGAGTGGGAAGATGATGGTGAGTCTGTTAACTCTAATGAATCTTGTGCTCAATGGATTCTTCGTCCTCCAACTGATTTTTATGCTTTAGGTGTTAATGGACAAATAGAATTGAGCTGGTTAGCTCCAGATTCAGATGCTGTCCTTGGATATACTATTTATAGAGATGGTGTAGAACTTGGTAGCACAAATGCTACATTTTATAATGATGTAACAGCAGTTCATAATACCGAATATTGCTATACTATTACTGCTGATTATGATATTGATAGTTCATTGCCAACAGTTCAGAGTTGTGCTATGTGGGAGATATTACCTCCTTATGGTTTATTAGCTGAAGGAACTGATGGATGTGTGAATTTATCATGGTCAGAGCCTACTTCATTAAGTTGCGCTGATGAAGTGGTTTATGCACTTCCTTTTAATGCTATAGGATCCAATGTAGGCATGGAAGATAATTGGCTTGTGCAAGGTTCTCAAGGAGTTGATTATGCGTATAAGTTATCTATATATAATACGACTGTATTAGATGTTACATTGTGCAGTGCTAATACTACTTATGATCCAAAGCTTGAAATTTTTACTGCAGACCAAGATTGCAATGAAACTACAACAGGTTATTATAATGATGATAATACGTGCGAATTTAGCGGTTTGCACTCTTCTTTGCTAGGGACTGTATTAGAGCCTGGTGACTATTATATTGTCGTTGATGGATTTGGTGGTGGTGAAGGTCAGTATGAAATTAATATCACAGAATCAGGATTGCATGCGCAGGAGCAACCTAGTGATATAGTTGATAATATTCAATATGAATCACAAAAAACAGGTGATCATATTAATATTGATGATTGGAATGTAGCTGATAATGTTTTTGAACTTGAGATAACTAGAGAGCTTTTAGCGTTTAATATCTATAAAGAAGGTAATTATCTTACTCAAGTAGAAGCTAATGTATTTGAATATGATGATTGCACGGTATCTAACTTGACTGAATATTGTTATACTGTTACAGGTTTATATGAGGTTGGTGAATCAGAACCATCAAATATTGCTTGTGCAGTGCCTATCCCTGGTGAAGCTCCATCTGATTTATATGCTTATGGTGAATCAGGTGTAATTAATTTAGAATGGGCTCCCGGTTCTCAAGGTGTACTTAATTATAGTATTTATAGGGATGGAAATTACTATGGAACATCAGAATCTTCAAATTTTACAGATAATAGTGCACAGAATAATGTTGAATATTGTTATACTGTAACGGCTAATTATCCATCTGGAGAATCTCAGCCAACAAATGAAAGTTGCGCTATGTGGGTACTTGCCGCTCCTTTATCAATAACTGCTACAGGAGGTAATGGTTTTATTGAAGTTGAATGGACGGAACCTGGTGTTGTTACTTGCTCTGATGAAGTCATTCCATCTTTACCTTTCAATGCAATAGGAGAAAATGTAGGGATGAGTGATGATTGGCTTGTTCAGGGTTCTCAAGGAGCTGACTATTCTTACTTTTTAAATGTTGTAAATCCTATGATTATTGATATTACATTGTGCAGTGCAAATACAACGTATGATACTAAATTAGAAATTTTTACAGCAGACCCTGATTGTAATGAATCTACTACAGGTTATTATATTGATGATGCAACATGTGAATTTAGTAATTTGCAATCATCTTTATTAGGGGTGTCTTTAGAACCAGGACAATACTATATAGTAGTAGATGGATATGGTGGTGGAGAAGGACAGTATGAAATTAATGTTACTGAATCTGGATTGCAGGCAATGCCCTCTAATGATTTATTTGTTAATATTGCTTTAGAAGAGCAAAAAAGTGGTTTTAATATTAATCAAGAGCAATGGAATATAGCTGATGGAAATTATAGTTATATTGAATCAAGAAATCTTAATAGTTTTAATCTTTATAGAGATAATACTATGATTGCCTCGCTTGCCCCTGATGTATATTCATATATTGATCAACCTCTTGAAAATGGAACTACATATTGTTATTATGTAATAGCAGAGTATGATCAAGGAAATTCAGATCCAACTCCTACTATATGTGCGGCTCCTGATGCTGGTCCAATGTGTCCTCCTGAAAACCTTATTTTAAATATAGAAGATGGAGATGTAGATATTAATTTATCATGGGATTTCCCTGACCCTTCTTGCGAAGGTGATGATGATGGAGATGGTGGTGGAGATGGAGATGGTGGTGGAGATGGTGGTCAAGGAGATTGTGTAGATGGTGAGGTTGTAGATTGCTCTGGTGATGGGGATTGTTGCCCTGAAACATGGATTGGTGATGGTTTTGGTGACTGTGAAGATCAGGCTTTTGGATGTGATTTAACATGCTATGATAATGATGGCGGTGATTGTGGAGGTTTATTTAATGATAATCATGGTGAAACAAAAGAACATCTTCATGCAGATCAAACTCAAAGTAGAATTGAAGGCTTTAATATTTATAGAGATAATGACTTAATAGGATGGGTTTCTAGTGATCAAAACACGTATACTGATAATACAATAGATTTTGGTACTGAGTATTGCTACAAAATTAAAGCGTTATACGAGCAAGGTGAATCTAATCCAACAGAAACAGAATGTGGAACTGTTACAGATCCTGGAGATTTTTCTATTGTAACATTAGAGTCCACAACTGTTCAATCAGGAGACCAGGTAAGTATTGATGTTGATGTGAATAATCAGTTTCCTATTGGAGGGTTTCAATTTTATATATTAGATACTCCTAATTTATTAAGTACTGTAGAATGCATAACAACTCCTAGGTCTGAAGGTTTTACTTTGTCTTGGAATGAACAAGCTGATGGATCTGTTATTGTTGTGGGTTTTAATCTTAGTGGTGGAACTATAGATATAGGTTCAGGGCCTATAATGAATTTAACATACCAGTCATCAACTGTTAATAGTCCTTCTGTTGTAGATTTAGATATTGTTGAATTTTATCTTGGAGATGAGTTAGGTTATTTAATGCCAGCTTTTAGTGAAAATGGAATTGTTACAATTGTTCCTGCCGGAGCAGTAGAACTTTCAGCATCAGATCTTGAATTATCTCAAGAAGAACAGGGTACTGTACAAATATCTTTAGATAATGAATCTCCAGTGGCGGGTTTTCAATTTACAATTACAGATGTTCCTGATTTAGTTGATTATGTTAGTGTTTCTTCAACAGATAGAACGCAGGCTTTTAGTGTTCAAGCTAATGAAGTAGATGGTAATGTTATAGTGCTAGGGTTTAGCTTTACGGGAGATCTAATTACATCTGGATCAGGTCCAATTGTAGATATTGTTTATTCTGCATCAAATCAAACTGGACAAGCAGAATTAATTTTATCAGATATGACTTTATCAGATTCAAATGGACAAGAATTACCTGTGAATAATATTGATGGTATGATTTCTATTTCAGAATCAGCGGGAGGTGGAGATGTAATCCAAACTATTACATTTGATCCGTTCACATTTAATATGGCTTCTTTTAATGTTATTTCTGATAACCAGGGAGTTGAATCAGTATTTAATGCCCTTGATTTATTGATTGTTAAAAATGATGCAAGTGATTATTATGTACCTGTTTTTGGTGTTAACCAAATAGGAAATATTCAAGTAGGTGAAGCATATAAGGTTTTCCTAAATGGAGCTGGATCTCAAACGTTAGATATGGTAGGTACTCCTACTGATTTATCTTCATTTGTATCACTTGAAGCCTTTACATTTAATATGCTAGGTTATCTTCCACAAGAATGTTGGCCAACAGATGTTGTATTTGCAGGTT
>CETH01005856.1_pt1 | contig 15814 bp, 15 predicted proteins | sample 361461 | NCBI WGS metagenome assembly CETH01 (sample SAMEA2622695, study PRJEB7988) | marine metagenome | isolation source: saline water (ENVO:00002010), including
CAAGAGGCACAGAAACCTTGATGGCAACATCTGAACGAACTCTCTGTAAGTCCAAATGCATGACTTGTCTTCTTGCTGGATGAACCTGAATGTCTTTGATCAAAACAGATTCTTCTTTGTCATCGACTGCGATGGTCAAAATACTATTGAGGAATGCTTCATTGTTTAACTTTTTAAGTAATTCATTATGGCTAATGGATACCTTGACACTGTCTTTGCCAGCGCCATAGACAACAGCAGGAACCATGCCGTCACGCCTCATTCTTCTTGAATGACTTGTGCCAGCATCTTCTCTTGAGACTGTATTCAGGTCAATATCTGTTGCCATTAGTTAATTCCTCAAAATCTGTTAATTCGAAAATGGTCGCAAATGATAACCGAAGTTAGGCAATGACGCTAGAGAAAAGTAAGGATAAAATTGGCTTATTCTGCGTATAGAGAACTGACGGATTGATCTGCCACTATTCTCTCTATTGTTTCACCCAGTAGCTCAGCGATTGAAAGTTGTCTAATTTTGCCCGTGTCTTTTGCTTCCTGCGTCAAAGGTATGGTATCAGTCACAACCAACTCATCGAGCTCAGAATCAGCTATTCTCTCTATTGCAGGTCCTGAAAGTACGGGGTGTGCGGCATAAGCCACTGTTTTCAGTGCACCTTTCTCTTTAAGTGCAGCTGCTGCATTACAAAGCGTTCCAGCTGTATCGACCATGTCATCAAATATGATCGCTGTTTTTTGATCAACATCACCGATGATATTCATCACTTCAGATTTATTCGCCGCTTCCCTTCTTTTATCGATGATTGCCAAACTTGCATTACCTAATCTTCTGGCGATTGCTCTTGCCCTTTGTACACCACCTACATCTGGTGAAACAATCACCTGATCTTGATAGCCTTGTCTCCACATGTCACTCATCAAAATGGTTGAAGAGTAGATATTATCAACTGGAATTGAGAAGAAACCTTCAATCTGATCTGCATGGAGATCCACAGTTATGAGTCTTTTGATATCCGCTGTTTCAATCAAGTCCGCAACCAATTTTGCAGAAACGGGGCCTCTGGTACTCCTTGGTCTTCTGTCTTGCCTAGAATAACCAAAATAAGGAATCACAGCTGAAACAGATTTAGCTGATGCCCTTTTGCATGCATCTGCCATCAATAGAAGCTGCATCAGATGTTCATTACCTGGTTGATAAGTCGATTGAACCAAAAATACATCCATTCCCCTTATGTTTTGTGAAACCTCAATGCTGGTTTCACCATCGCTAAAGGCTCCAACCTGAATATAGCCAAGTGGTTCATTTAAATATCTTGCAATTTGTGAACCCAGGCCTTTTGATGCTGGACCCGCAAAAAGAATTAGTTTCTCTTTTTTCATATTACTTCAATAAATTGAGTCAATTTAAGCAGTTAGTTAGTGGCTGGGGTGGTAGGATTCGAACCTACGCATCACGGGATCAAAACCCGTTGCCTTACCGCTTGGCTACACCCCAACAAACTACATAAGTTGCAGAAATGTCATTCTGAAGACGACACACCTGTGTGTCAAGATAGGAGTGATTTACATCATCTCAATTTAAGATTTTTAATCGTAAATTTGAGTTCATAACCATTGCCAATAACTCTTATTGTCCGTGGTATGGTGTATGAATGTATTATTCTAGTACCCTCATAAGTAATTGAAATGTTTAGTTTTGATTTCACTGATTCAACATCATCGATTGCGAGAAGAATCGATGATAAGCCACCCCATTCTTGAAAGTAGCGATAAATCTCTAAAGATGTCTTGTCCAACTGACTAATGAACTCAATATTTATTGTGGGTTCAGCAAGAAAAACTTCCCTCCCAAAAATATCAATTACTTGAAATGATTCCACAAGCCCATTTTTTAGATTGTATGATCCAATGAAATTACCGGCTTCTGATTTGATTGAAATAGATCCAGAAAGAGTGAAAGATTGATTGAGAAATTCCACATCCATTGTTTTCTCAATCAATTGATTTTGATTGGTTGCGCAACCACCCAGAAGCAGGAAAAATAAAATAAATATATATGCTCTGAAATTAGCAGTACTAAGAATTTTTTTGTGTATAAAATACCGGTCAGTATAAGATTGAAATATCATGAAAAAATCCATTGTAAAAAAATTAGCGCTCATTCAGGAACAGTACCATTCTATTGCAAATCAGTTGGCAGATGAAGGTATTCAATCGGATGGCAAAAAAATGGTCGAGCTTTCAAAAGAATTCTCCAGAATTGAGCCTGTCGTAATGCTTTTTGAAAAATATCAATCACTAGAAGAAGAAAAGGAGGCAGCGGAAGAACTCATAAAGGATGATGATGGAAGCATGATTGATCTTGCAAAGGAAGAAATTGACTCTATTTCAGAACAACTCTTAATGATTGAGGATGAGATTACTCCTATGCTTTTAAGCAGTGATCCAAGAGATGGAAGCAATGTTTTTCTTGAAATACGTGCAGGCACTGGTGGTGATGAAGCAGCAATATTTGCCGGGGACGTTTTCAGAATGTATGCACGTTTTTGCGAGAAGAATGGTTGGTCACTGGAGATACTCAATCAAAATGAAACAGGGCAAGGCGGCTTCAAAGAGGTCATAGCAAAAGTTGAGGGAAGTTCTGTCTTTTCAAAATTAAAATTTGAATCGGGTACTCATCGTGTACAAAGAATACCCAAGACAGAATCACAAGGAAGAATCCATACCTCTGCATGTACTGTTGCAATCATTGCTGAAGCAGATGAAATGAATGAAGTAGATATCAGCAATAATGATCTTAGGGTTGATACCTTTAGGGCATCTGGCGCTGGAGGTCAGCATGTGAATAAAACTGACTCTGCTGTTAGACTTACTCATATTCCTACCGGGATTGTTGCAGAATGTCAGGACAATCGTTCACAGCATAAGAATCGAGCTAAAGCATTGTCACTTTTAAAAGCAAAGATTTATGACATGGAACAAAAGAAGATCCAAGATCAACAAGCTCAGGAACGTAAAATGCTGGTTGGTAGTGGAGATCGATCTGAAAGGATCAGGACCTATAATTATCCACAAGGCAGGATCACAGATCATAGGATCAACCTTACTCAATATAATCTTGCAGAGTTTATGGAGGGAGATCTTGACACTATGATTGATACACTGGTTCAAGAAAATGCAGCAAAGCAGATGGCACAACTCGATGATTGAAGAATCAGCACCAAATAATGCAGAATCATTGATCCAATCTGGGGTCAAAATATTATCATCTGTATCTAATGTTCCCAGACTTGAGGCAGAAGTCCTTTTATCATTCTTGCTCGATATCAATCCAATAAAGTTTCACACAGATGATATTGGTATAAGTCCAAAAGTGATGAATAAATTTAAATCAATGATTGAATCGCGATTCAAAGGCATTCCAATAGCATATTTAATAGGCAAAAAGGAATTCTGGTCTATGGATTTTTACATCAATGAATCCGTCCTAGTTCCACGACCAGAAACTGAGTTGTTAATTGAGAACGCAATTGAAATATCCAAAAATCACGAAACCCTAAATATTCTCGAACTCGGAACTGGATCAGGAATCATATCAATTGTTCTTCGAAAAGAGCTTAGGAATCCTAAAATCACGGCGGTTGATATTAGTCAGGAAGCGCTGATAATTGCAAAAATAAACGCATATAAACATAAAATATCAGATATTGAATTTATCTTATCTGACTGGTTCAGCGAGATTATGAATGAAAAATTTGATCTCATAATCAGTAACCCGCCTTACGTAGATAAATCAAGACTTTCAAAGGAAGAATTATTTGGTATCGATATTGAGCCTGATATAGCCCTATATTCAGAGAATAATGGAACTAGTGATTTAGAATTCATAATAAAAAAGAGTCCAGACTATCTAAATAATGGCGGATGGCTGATCCTAGAACATGGTTATGATCAGTCAAGTTATTGTGTAAATGAAATGAAGAAAACTGGATATTCAAGAATAAGTAATTCAAAAGATATTCAAAATTTTACAAGAACAACATTTGGTATGTTCACAGATGAGTGAGCTTAGATACCAGAATCACCTTAGCCTTGAAAGTTTCGATGCAGAAACACAAGAAAGAATCGCACAATCAAAAATTACAATTTTTGGAATTGGAGGATTGGGTTCAGTCTGCAGTTTATACTTAACAAATGCTGGTGTTGGGAAGATGAACTTGGTTGATTATGACACAGTTGATGAAACCAATCTGCCAAGACAGGTAATTTATAAGCCAAATCAAATTGGCATGAATAAAGCGATAGCAGCTAAGAAAGTACTGGGTGAATTAAATCCAGAAGTAAATATTTCAGCCTATGATCAAAGGGTGATGGGAGAAAATTTGCATAACTTAGTTAATGCAAGTGATCTAGTAATAGATGCAACTGATAATCTTTCTTCCAGACTTCAGATCAATGAAGTATGCCGATCTACGAAAACCAAACATGTAATAGGGACTGCGATAAGATTTGAGGGTCAAGTTATTGCGTTTGATCATTCTAAAGATGAAAGCCCATGCTTGAATTCTATATACAGTTTAATGGATGAGAGCCTTGATGACTGCGATGGTGCAGGTGTGTTGTCAACAGTCGCAGGGACAATAGGTATATTGATTGCAAACACTGCCTTAAATATAATTATTGGAAATGAAAACTATAATGAGATGCTTGTTTTAGACCTCAAACATAATATTATGCAGAAAATTTTATTGAAAAAGGATCATAATTGATTATAAAAGTATCTAAATGATCCTAAATGTATCTAATTTCTTCTATATTTCATTATCCCTTCATCTGACGAATAATGAGCTCATTCACCAACTTAGGGTTTGCCTTCCCTTTTGAACGCTTCATGACCTGGCCAACCAAGAATCCCAAAACTTGCTCCTTACCAGCCAAATATTGATCCTTCTGTTCTGAAAACTCATCTAACACTTCTATTACAAACTGAGTAATTGAATCTTCATCTGTTATTTGTTCAAGCCCCTGCTTATTAATCATTTCATCTACTGTCTCTTCACTAGTGAGCATCTGATTAAATAGATCTTTGGCTATTTTAGATGAAATTGTACTGTCCTCTATTCTTGATAGAAGAGATGCCAGTCTATCCGGTTTTATTTGGAAGGCATTAATTTCTATGTTTTCTCTATTAAGAACAGCTATGACCTCAGATAGCATCCAATTTGATACCAATTGTGCATCTTTACTGAAGTTTTCGATAGTTTCCTCAAAATATTGTGCAAACTCTATCTTCCTAGAGATTTCTTCTGCATCAGTTTGCTTGATCTTTAAATCTTCTACGTATCTTTTTACTTTTGCATCGAATAACTCCGGCAGTGATTCTTTTATCTTGTCAATGGTCTCCTCATCAATTTCAAGTGGCAGTAGATCTGGGTCAGGAAAATATCGATAATCATTTGCCTCCTCTTTGCTCCTCATAGATCGTGTTTCATCTCTCTCTGGATCATAAAGACGAGTTTCTTGAATAATCTCCTCACCATTCTCTAAACGATCAATTTGTCTCTCAACTTCAAAATTTATTGCATTCTCTACAAAACGAAATGAATTGATATTTTTAATCTCAGCTCTTGTACCAAATTCTTTTTGTCCGAATGGTCGAACGGAAACATTTGCATCACATCTAAATGAGCCTTCCTGCATATTTCCATCTGATATTTTCAGATATCTAACAAGTTGATGAATCTTCTGCATATATGACGATGCTTCTTCAGCTGATCTGATATCAGGCTCTGAAACAATTTCTAAGAGTGGAGTGCCTGCTCTATTTAAGTCAATTGCTGTTTCACTATTAAACTTATCATGTATTGATTTTCCAGCATCTTCCTCTAGATGAGCTCTGGTGATACCAATATCCTTTCTTGTTCCATCACTTAACTCGATCTCAACTTTTCCACTTTGAACAATTGGCAATTCATATTGACTGATTTGATAACCCTTAGGTAAATCTGGGTAAAAATAGTTTTTTCTTGCAAAGATTGATCTGCGACTAATTTTTGCATCAATTGCAAGACCAAACTTTATTCCCATCATAACTGCATCTTTATTTAATACTGGCAATACGCCTGGATAACCAAGATCTATAATCGAAGTATTAGTGTTTTGTTCTGAGCCATAGGCGGTTGATGCGCCTGAAAATATTTTACTCTTCGTATCTAGCTGAACATGTATTTCAAGACCAATTACTGTTTCCCAATTCATCAGTCTATCTCCCTAGATATTTCAGGTATTTGCAAATGCCAATCGGTTGCCATCTGATATCTATGAGCAATATTAAGTAGATCCTGCTCTTTAAAGTGTGGAGCAATAATTTGTAATCCGAAAGGAAGATTCTCGGCAAAGCCAATAGGATGAGAAATAGCAGGTACTCCGGATAAATTTGATGAGATTGTATAAATGTCATTCATATACATACTCACAGGATCGTCGACCTTTTCACCCAATTTGAATGCTGATTGCTGCGTCGTTGGGCCCATGATGACATCAACCTCATTAAAAGCATTCAGAAAATCCTGGTTGATAAGCTGTCTTACCTTTTGAGCTTTAAGATAATACGCATCATAATATCCAGCTGAAAGAACATATGTACCTGTGATAATTCTTCTTTTAACTTCCTGCCCAAATCCCTCTTTTCTGTTTTGTTTATAAAAAGTATCTAAATCATCACTCTCGGTTGATCGGTGACCAAATCGAACTCCATCATACCTTGCAAGATTAGATGAGCATTCTGCAGGAGCAACAACATAATATGTTGGAACGGAATACTTAATATTGGGTAAACTAATATCCTTAAATTTAAGACCTAGTTTTTCGTATTCATGAATAGAATCAGTCACGAGTTCTTGATATTTCGAATCTAAACTCCCATCAAAGAATTCCATAGGTAGACCGACAACTCTTCCTTTCAAATCATTGTTCAGAAAATCTGTATATTTTGGGACTGTCTCCATTGAAGAAGTTGAATCTTTCTCGTCGAAGCCTGCCATATGCTCAAGAAAGATTGCTGCATCTTCTGCTGAAATTGATAGTATTCCTGCTTGATCAAGACTGGAAGCAAATGCAATCATCCCAAACCTAGAACATCTCCCGTATGTCGGTTTCAGGCCTGTAATTCCAGTCAAAGCTGCTGGTTGTCTGATTGACCCACCCGTATCTGTACCAAGAGCAATTGGTGCCATTCCAGCAGCAACAGCAGCTGCAGAACCGCCCGATGAGCCACCAGGTGTTCTTTCGAGATCCCATGGGTTATTAACATTTCCATAAAAACTTGTCTCATTAGATGAGCCCATTGCAAACTCATCCATATTCGTTTTACCTAATATGACTGTGCCCTTTTCCCTCAAGTTCTTAACAACAGTTGCATCATAAGGTGAAACAAAATCTGATAACATTTTTGAACCACATGTGGTTTTATCGCCTTTACTACAAAAAATATCTTTCACGGCATAGGGAATCCCTCTTATTTCTGAATCAGCTTGATCTTTAAACGATGATATTTCATTAGCTTCAATGGTAATAAAGGCATTGATAGGCTCGTTCATTGCTCCAATACGATTCTGATATAGGTTATAAATTTCTTTAGCAGAAGCTGATTTATCTGTGATCATGCTTTGAAGTTCTTTTACTGTATGGCGTTTCATCAGTCGATCACTTTTGGTACTTTATAAAAACCATCTTCAGCAAAGTTAGTATTCTTCTGGTATTTATCTCTATCATTGAACTCTATGACTTTGTCATCTCTTAGTCTTTGTGTCATTTGTAATGGATGAGCCATTGGCTCAATCTCACCTGTATCAACCTCCTGAAGATCTTCTATCATGTCAAGGATGGACTGCATTTGGCTCAAAAATACAGTTCGCTCCTCATCATCCAAATCTAATTTTGAGAGGTTGCATAAGTGCTCTATATCTGATTTATCAATACTCATGACAATTGGCTAAAAAATATAATACTAATGATAACTTCCTGTTGCTCAAAATCCTACAGGTTGTTAGAGTATGTCAATTGTCTCAATTTTTTTTCAAGTAAGAAATGCTAAAGAGTATTATTGGATATTTTTCGAATGATCTTTCGATCGATCTTGGCACAGCGAATACGCTGGTTTATGCCAAGGGCAAGGGCGTTGTTCTAAACGAGCCCTCGGTCGTAGCACTTCGAAGCGAAAATGGTAAGCCAACAAAAACAGTGGTGGCTGTTGGTGCTGATGCAAAAGCAATGCTTGGGAGAACGCCTGGAACCATTGAAGCGATAAGACCACTCAAAGATGGTGTTATCGCTGACTTTATTGTGACGGAAGCAATGCTTCAAGCTTTCATAAAAAAAGCACACGGAAACAGAATTTTCAGACCAAATCCTAGAGTGTTAGTTTGCGTGCCCTACGGATCAACTCAAGTAGAAAGAAGAGCAATTAGAGAATCTGCTGAAGGGGCTGGTGCAAGAAAAGTATTTCTCGTTGAAGAGCCAATGGCTGCTGCTATAGGAGCTGGTCTTCCTGTGCATGAAGCAAGGGGTTCAATGGTAGTTGATATCGGAGGTGGAACATCAGAGATAGCTGTTCTTTCACTTAACGGAATTGTTTATGGAAACTCAGTCAAAATAGGTGGAGACACTTTTGATGAAGCAATCATTAATTTCATCAGACGAAATTATGGAATTCTTATTGGTGAAGCTACAGCTGAAAAAATAAAGCATGAAATTGGAAGTGCGTATCCAATTGATACTGTCGGTGAAATCTCAGTAAAAGGCCGAAATTTATCAGAAGGAGTTCCTAGGACATTCACACTAAATAGCAATGAGATTTTAGACTCATTACAGGAACCGCTTCAAGGAATAGCCAATGCATTAAAATCAGCTCTGGAACAAACCCCTCCTGAACTTGGCTCTGATATAGCTGAAAGAGGCATAGTCCTAACCGGGGGAGGTGCACTTCTTCAAAACATAGAAAAACTTTTGGCCGAAGAAACTGGTTTGCCAGTTTTAATTGCTGAAAATCCTTTAACTTGTGTTGCAAGAGGCGGGGGGAAGATTATTGACATCCTCGACGAGAAAGGGGCAGACTTTTTTGATCTAACCTAAGTCATTCTATAGCGGGCTATTATGGCAATCAATCCCGGTCAGAGAATCCAGCGTTATGAAAGAAATTATTCATCTTATCGACTGATTTTTTTAATCATCCTTTCTTGCTTACTGATGTATCAAGATTCACAGGACGGCTATACTAAAACACTTAGAACCTATTTATCAGTATTGGCATATCCAATCACTTACGTTTCTAATCTTCCAAAAAATTCAATCGAAGGATTAAGGATAAGTCTTTCAGATAGGTCCTCAATCATTGATCAAAACAAAAAACTTAAAGAAGAGAATATCCAGCTCAAATCAGATTTACAGCGAGTCTATAAACTGGATGCAGAGAATAAGAGGCTGTATGAACTTCTTGGGTCATATCCAGATAGACAAAGAAATTTCTTATTTGCAGACATCATCGCATCGAGTTCAGTTCCAGACAGACATCAAATCACAATCAATAAAGGCAGTGATGACGGTATAAATGTTGGAGATGCTGTGGCAGATCCAGATGGGATCATAGGACATGTAATAAGAGATCAATTTTTTTCCTCTGAAATATTGCTTATTTCAGATCTCGAGCATGCAATTCCAATTGAAATTATAAATACTGGAGAAAGAGCGATCGCCTATGGAACTGGGGATATCAACCGTCTCGAGATCAGATCAATACAACAAAATACAAAGGCTCAAAAAGGTGATGTTGTTGTCACATCTGGATTAGGTGGAAGGTACCCTGAAGGTTTTCCTATCGGGGAGATATCAGGGATAAATAGAACAGAAGGTGAAAATTTTTTAACCATTAATTTGTCACCATTTGCAGACCTAAAAATCATTAATGAAATTTGGGTCATTCAAACTGAGGTTGCTGAGGATGAATAATAAGCTCAATAATCTTATATTTGTCTGGCTAATAATGCTCCTAACAATGATGATGACGATAATGCCTTTGCCTGATATTTTCTATGGGATCAGAATTGAATGGGTTGCAATGGCAGTCATCTTCTTCTCGATCATGAATGTTTCACTTATGGGTGTAATTGCGGCATGGATCATAGGACTTTTATTAGACCTTCTGCAAGGAGGCTTGCTTGGTGAACATGCGCTTATTTTTTCTGTCATCAGTTATTTATCATATCGATTCAGATTCCAGATTCGTGTTTATCCTGACTGGCAGATTATGATTGTAACCCTCTTTTTACTTTCTTTTGGGAATCTGATATCAATTTGGATCAAAGGATTCAGTGGTCGAATACTTTTTGTAACTGAAGAATGGGTGAGTATATTCATTGCTGCATTAATTTGGCCAGTATTTATGAGAGTGCTGCAAATCCTACAAAATTATTTTGTTGAAGATTGATGGATAATTTTAAAACCACACAAGTACAAGAAGTGGAAAAATCAGTTTTCCTGAATCGAATTCTATTCTCTTCGTTAGCAATCCTCCTTCTAGGTGGACTTATTATTTCTAGATTAATTTATCTCATGGTGATTGAATCAGATGAACTAAGTCTTAGATCAATGAACAATACATTGAGGACACAATCTATTCCGGCTCCAAGAGGTCTGATTTTTGACAGAAACATTAGAGTAATTGCAGAAAACAAGCCAAAGTTTCAATTGGAAATGGTACCAGAGCAAGTAAATAAGCTTCAGGGTTCACTTCTATACCTCTCAGAACTAGGGATCCTAGATGAGAATGAAATACCATTAATTGAAGAGAGAGTTAGAAGAAACTATCAATTCAAAAGCATTGTCATTAAAAGAGATTTGGATGAGAGGGAGCTGGCAATATTTGCTAATAATAGAATGCTGCTTAAAGGATTTGATATCAAATCTAGGTTAACTAGAAATTATCCACAAAATGAAATATATGCTCATGTTTTAGGCTATATGGGCTCTATCTCTTCTACTGATTACCAGCGCTTTGATCCTGTTTTTTATACTGGCAAAGAACAAATTGGTAAGTCAGCAATTGAAAGAGAGTATGAGCATATTTTGAGAGGCATGCCCGGGAAAAAGAAGCTATTGGTTAATGTCAGAGGTCGAGTTATGGATGAAATAGAAAAAGAAGCTTTTATATCCGGCAATGACATTATTCTGACTCTTAATAGCGAACTACAGAGAACTGCGTATGAGTCCATGGCTGAAAAAAAAGGTTCTGTCGTGGCAATAGACCCAAGAAATGGAGAAATCTTGGCAATGATCAGTATGCCTTCCTTTAATCCAACGGCTATCAGCCTTGGACTCTCTCAATCTGATTTCGATAAATTAAACAAGGATAAAAAGAAACCACTATTCAATCGGGCAACAGCTGGGCAATATCCCCCAGGTTCTACTGTAAAACCAATGCTAGCTCTCGGTGCTCTTGATATGGGTATTGTAGACTCAGAATACTATCTGCCATGTGAAGGAGAATTCAAACTTCCTAATTACTCAAGGCCATTTAGAGATTGGGCAACTCATGGTTCGGTAAATGCAAAAAGAGCGATTCAAGCTTCTTGTGATGTTTATTTTTATGAAACAGCTGTTGAAATGGGGATCGAACGCATGAGTGTATTCTTAAAAAATTTTAATTTAGGTCAAGAAACAAAACTAGATTTAGGTAATGAAAAAAAAGGGGTGGTTCCAAATCAAGAATGGAAGAGGAATAATTTTAAATCAAAAGAAAATCAAAACTGGTACTTAGGTGAAACCGTAATTGCCGGAATTGGGCAAGGCTACATGCTAGTTACACCAATGCAATTGGCATATGCAACCTCTATCATTGCAAATAGAGGATTTGCATTTAAACCTCATATTTTAAAACAAATTAATTTGAAAGATTCTGATGAGGTATTAAGAACTCAATCGGAAAGAATCGATCATGTAATGAATATTGACGATAAATATTGGGATATAGTTTTTGATGGGATGAATGCAGTTGTGAACGAACAAAGGGGTACTGCCTATGGTGTATTTCCTGAAAATTCAGATATTGCTGGAAAAACGGGCACCTCGCAAGTTTTCAGCATGGATAAACGATCTGGAGATGATGTACCTGAAGAGTTGAGAGATCACGGGCTCTTTATTGGTTTTGCTCCCATAAATAATCCTGAAATTGTGATTGCTGTGCTTGTTGAAAATGGAGGTGGTGGTCGAGTTTCTGCAGCGCCAGTTGCAGAAAAAATGTTTAGCAAATTCCTAGAGATTAGAGGTAAAAAAGTTGCTGCATCAAATTGAAACTTGGCAAATTCAATCCAAAGAAGGTCTGATGAATCAACTTCATATTGATTTACCATTAATGATCGCAGTTCTTTTAGCAAGTTCTGTGAGCGCAATTGCAATTTTTTCTGCTTCCAATAGCAGTGAAGCCTTTCTGACATCACATCTCATAAGAATAGGTCTATCAATCCTAGCTATGATTCTAGCTGCACAATTTAGTCCTCTCTTTTACTCAAGGATATCTCCTTGGCTCTATGCGATCTGCTTAATACTTCTAATCGCAGTTTTCTTCTTTGGAGAGACTAGAAATAATGCAACTCGATGGATTGATATAGGAATATCCTTCCAACCCTCGGAGCTACTAAAAATTGCGATGCCACTAGTAGTTGCCAGATATATCGCATCTGGCTCAATACCTTTGAATAATACAAATATTGTTGTGTCGTTAGTGCTTGTGCTCCTTCCTACTGCTCTAATTTTTAAACAACCTGATCTTGGCACATCAGTGTTGATAGCTTTCTCTGGATTGGTAATCATTTTCTTATCAGGAATTCAAAAACGTTATCTCTTTTCAGCCATCATCCTCTTCCTTGGTTGTCTTCCATTCATATGGAAAACGATACATCCATTTCAGCAGCAAAGAGTTCTGACTTTCCTTGATCCTGAGAAAGACCCTCTTGGGGCTGGTTACCATATCATTCAATCAAAAATCGCTATTGGTTCAGGAGGCCTGTTTGGCAAAGGTTGGTTAAACGGAACACAGGGTCAACTGGATTTTCTGCCTGAAAGAACAACGGATTTTATTTTTTCAATTCTGGCAGAAGAATTTGGGTTAATTGGTGTTCTTTTTATAATATCCATTTATCTATTCATCGTGGCAAGAGGTCTATTAATTGCCATCAATTCTGATGACCTCTTTTCAAGGTTGGCTGCATCGAGTATCAGTCTGACATTCTTTATATATGTCTTCGTAAATATAGGCATGACAACTGGTCTACTTCCTGTTGTTGGGGTACCGCTCCCCCTGATAAGCAAAGGAGGTACATCCAGTCTTACTCTCATGGCAAGTCTTGGTATATTGATGTCACTAAATACGCATAAACGTTTAATACCAAAATAGGATCAAAAGATGATTTACAAAACAAAATATCTAGCCATCAATTTGGCTCTCTTGATCAGCCTATATCCAACACTTGCCTCAACGGATCAAGAAACAGAGAAGAATCTGCTAATAGATGAATTGATTCAAGAGCATGGCTTTGATGAGCAATATGTAATGAATATTTTCGATAATACAAAGTTTTTGCCTGAGCTGATTGAATCAATATCAAAACCAGCCGAAAGAACAAAAACTTGGCCAGAATATAGAGACATATTCATTACAAATAAAAGGATCGCGGCAGGAGTCCTTTTTGCAAAACAAAATGATGACATAATTAATCGTGCCGTGGCTGAAATGGGCATACCAAGAAAGATATTGCTTGGCATATTAGGTGTCGAAACATATTTTGGAAGAATACAGGGAGGCTATAAAGTCATGGATTCGCTTTACACCCTTGCTACTGGATACCCACCAAGAGCAAAATTCTTCAGAAGTGAACTGATCAATCTTTTTTACCTTTGTAGAGAAGAAGATTTTTCGATACTTGATATAAAGGGGTCATATGCCGGTGCGATGGGCGCAGCTCAATTCATTTCTTCCAGTTACAGAAACTATGCTATTGATGGGGATGCTGATGGAAAAATTGACCTTTTCAATAGTTGGAATGATGTTCTGATGAGCATTGGAAATTACTTAAAACAAAATGGGTGGGATGCATCAAAGCAGATATACAGCCGCTATGCTGCAAATGAAATGCAAGTTTTAAAACTGTCATCAAAAACCATAAAGCCAACATCAACGATTCAAGACCTTCTAAGTCATGATATTGATATTGACGGCTTCAATAATGACGACATAGCACAAATCATTCAGTTGGATGCCCAGGATTTACAGGATGATTCTTATATTGGTCATCATAACTTTTATGTTATAACCACTTATAATCGAAACGTGATGTATGCATTGGTTGTGATTCAACTGGGAGAGGAAATCGAAAGTTATCTGAATTAATTAATATTTATGAAGAAATCATATTTACTATTATTCTCTTTCGCACTGACAATGTCAGGATGCTCCCTTCTAACACAAGAAAATAATTTCAATCTTACAGAGCAAGAAATCACCTCAATTTTAAATGATGCATGCACTATCAAGCGTGATAATAGGCAAAGATATAAGATAGACGGAAAGAGATATAAAACACTTTCTTCGAGCAAAGGTTATAAAAAAAGAGGCATTGCCTCATGGTATGGCTCAGACTTTGATGGAAAACAGACTGCTTGCGGAGAGGAGTATGATATGTATGACTTCACAGCCGCTCATAGAACGCTTCCACTGCCTTCTTATTTGAGAGTTCAGAATCTGAGAAATGGAAAAACAGTGATAGTCAAAGTAAATGATAGAGGCCCATTTATTGATGATCGTCTTATTGATCTATCCTATGCTGCAGCAAAAAAAATTGGCATGCTAGATGCAGGTACATCGCCAGTGAGAATTTTTGCTGTTAGTGAAGCTGAGGCTGCAAATTATTTCAAAAATAACGAAAAGTCGATCTTCTCATTGGGTATATTTGAGAAAATAGTTAATAGAAATAAGAGAAGTATTACCCTTCAAGTGGGAGCTTTTAGCAATTCAGATGGAGCAAACTCACTCAAAAAAAGAATTGAGAGCCTGGGTGTAAAGAATGTTTTTATCTCAAAAGCTCGTTCGAAAAGAAAAACATTTCATAGAGTAAGGATCGGCCCTGTGAAAACGTCAAAAGAATATGAAGATGCAATTAGAAAGCTAAGTTCTTTGTCCCTAGATATCAATCTTATATCAGACTGATAAATCTACTCCGCATACCTAAAAGAATACTTTTATGTTATTGTTGAAAAAAATTACAGAGTTTTTTTCTCATGCATCAAATTTCCATGAAAATACCTCATAAGATGTTAAATCTTCTATTAGTGCTTTTGTTTGCGCCAATAGCTCATTCAATTGTTATCGTTCCAAAACCACCTGAGATAAAGGTCGAAAGCTATGTTCTCTTTAATCCCGATACAGGAACAATTATCGCCAGTGAAGAAGAAACGAATCAGATTAAACCAGCAAGTATTACAAAATTGATGACTGCGTATACTGTTTTCAATGCCATCAAAGAGGATCAGATAGCAATGGAAGATCCAGTAAGAGTGAGCAAAAATGCTATGGAAGCTGCTGTGGGTGGATCATCAATGTTCATTGATCAGTACATGGATGTGACTGTGGAAGACCTTATTAAAGGAATGATAATTATTTCAGGAAATGATGCCAGTGTCGCATTAGCAGAGCATATTGCTGGCAATGAAGAAACATTTGCAATCTATATGAATATGTATGCTGAAGCGCTTGGAATGAAAAATACAA
>CETH01184270.1_pt1 | contig 15791 bp, 16 predicted proteins | sample 361461 | NCBI WGS metagenome assembly CETH01 (sample SAMEA2622695, study PRJEB7988) | marine metagenome | isolation source: saline water (ENVO:00002010), including
ATATGCAATATTATTCTGGATCTGGTTCAACAGAATTAATATTTAGAGGGGTATTGCCTACAACAACAAATCAAGGATTAATTACCCCTAATTCAGAAACCCCTGGAATCCAAGTTAATGGAACAGCTGTTATACAGGATGCCACCCCAGGAACCTACTTACCTATTGAAGGAAATAATTTGTTATTTGCAAATCAAGGCCCTAGTGGGGCCGAAAATATATTTTCTCTTAATTTTAATAAAACCTACTCAACCGACAAAGTTCTTTCCACTTATTCTTTTAATAATTTTGCAATTAATGCATTATCAAAAGTAAGTACTACCGGATCTAGCTAACAGACTTCTTTTTATACTGAAATTTCTTATTTGGTTTCCTGTAGTTATTATTGACTTTAGCTAATTCTTTGTTAAAAGTTGGTTTTTTATTAGTAACTACCGATTGATTATAATCAAAACTATCTATATATTGTTCGGGAATTTTATAACCCAATAAAGATTCTATTTTAACTAACAATTTTTTATCCTGAGGAAGGAGAAACGTTACTGCTTCACCAGTATTTTCTGCTCTGCCAGTTCTACCAATCCTATGGATATAGTCATCAGTTGTGCTTGGCATATCAAAATTTATCACATGTGAAACTTCAGAAATATCTATTCCACGAGATGCCATATCTGTTGCAACTAAAATATCATATTTCCCTCTTTGGAAACCATTAATCGATTGCTGCCTACGATTTTGTGACATATTCCCCTGTAAAACAGTAACATTTAATTTAGCTGATTCTAAATCACTCCATAATCTTTTTGCTCTGTGTTTAGTTCGTGTAAATACTATCACTTTCCCAGTAGCAGTTATTTTGAAAAATTCCAATAACAAGTTGGTCTTTAATGAAACAGATTTTATTGGATAGAGATAATGAGCAACAGTTTTGGCAGGTTCTATTTTCCCAATTTGAACAGTATGAGGGTTATGTAATATATCCTCGGTTAATTCTTTTATTTCATCAGGCATAGTTGCTGCAAAAAATAAAATTTGAATGTCTTTAGGTAAATATTTCATTATTCTTCGAACATCTGGTAGAAATCCCATATCACACATTGTGTCAGCTTCATCTAACACTAATACTTCGAGTGAAGATAAATTGATAACGCCATCACCAATCAGATCCAATAAACGGCCAGGACAGGCTATGATGATCTCTATCCCTTTTTTTAGGGTCTTAATCTGTCCATATTTACTGACTCCTCCATATATAGATACACTCTGAATTGGCATATATTTCGATAAACTAATGCTTGATTGATGTATTTGTTCAGCGAGTTCACGAGTAGGAGCTATAACAAGTGCCCTTATTTTCTTTAATGGTCCTTTTGAAAGTTTTTCAAGGATGGGAAGCATAAAAGAAGCTGTTTTTCCAGTTCCAGTTTGTGCCAAACCTAATACATGCTTGCCTTGTAATGCAATAGGAATTGCTTTTTCTTGAATAGGAGTTGGATTATCATACCCCATGTCATTAATAGCAGAAAGAAGTTTTTTATTGAGAGTAAGTTCGTTAAATTTCATTTATATCTAATTCGTTACTGGATTAAGATTAATCCGCTGAATAGCTGTTCCTTTAATCGGAAAATGTAAAAGTGCCGCAAGTAGACCTAAAACCACACAAGCTATCCACATAACGTCATATGATTGATATTGGTCAAAAATTCTTCCACCTAACCAAGAACCTAAAGCGGATCCCAAATTATGTGAAAACAAAGTAATCCCAAACAACATTGAAGTAAAAGAGGGACCAAAAATATCTGAAATAACACCACTAGTTAATGGTACTGTTGATAACCATAAAAGACCTAGAATTCCTGCAAAAACCATAACGGTAAATTCATTTTTGGGCATAAAAATGAAAATTAAAAAGATTAATGATCTAAATGTATAAATACTAACTAGAAGATTTTTCTTTGACATTTGGTCGCCCAAATAACCATACATGGTCGTACCAAAAACATTGAAAAGACCAAGTAGGCCTAAAGACCAGCCAGCAATTGATCCTAATCCTTGGTCTTGTAAATATGCCGGAAAATGAGAACCAATAAATGTGACATGAAAACCACATACAAAAAAACCAAGTGTTAGTAAGTTAAAGTTTTTGTTTCCCATTGCTTCTTTAAATGCATCTGATACTGTTTGTTTAACAGTATTTTTATCTGATTGTGAATCTTTAGAAAAACTAATGAGATAGGAAAATATTAAAAGTAAGGAGCTAAAAAACATTAGTAAATAAACTGCAGTCAACCAGCCTGAGTTTTGAATTATTCCACTCATTAAGGGTGTGATTAGAAATTGCCCTAGACCACCTGAAGCCATAACCAAGCCAACAAAAAGTGATCTATTTTCAGGTTTGACTGATCTACCTACAGATGCCATTGCTATACCGATAAATCCAGCTGCAGCAAATCCTCCTAGTAATAAAGAGCCAATTAAGTCAAAAGAACTAGATACATTTGATAACCAATATTGACTGATAATCTGAAGTACAACTCCTAACAGAATTGATTTACCAGGGCCATATTTATCAGCAAGCGCACCAAATAACGGTGCGCCCAAACCAGAAAATAAAACGTTTAGTGATATTCCTATACTATAAATTTCTCTTCCAACATTTAAATGATCAGTTAAAGGAATAAGAAAAAGGCCCCAACTATTATGCATACCTCTGCTTATAAGAATTAAGCCAGATGCACCTATTAAAACAATGGGCATAGCATAACTAAAATTTCGCACTTTTGAACTCAATTTTAACTCCTAGATAAAACAGTAGAGTAAGAAATTCTCGATTTCTATATTAGAAAGAAATGTCATAGCAACAAACGTACTAGCAAATAATAAAAGAGCCATACTTCTAAGAATCCAAATAAATGTATTTGAATTAGAGTAAGAAGTATCTCCCACAAATCTTAAGGAAGAATAAAGTAGAACTTCGCTGAGAATCCATACTGAAATAAATGCCATTAATACGTTTGTTACAATCATATCCGTATTATAGAGAAAAGTTTGATAATATCAATGAACAATGATACATTGTAGTATATAGACAACATATTTGCCGGATTATATTGACAATATGTAGATTATATACTACAATAACCTATAACTGTTAAAAAATTAATAACTACCCCGGAGGGAAAAATGACAACAAATAATTTAAGTGCATGGATAGATATGGCTGAAGGTTTATACGATTTTTTAAACCGAAGAAAAACTACAATTAATTATAAATTCACGGATATGACAGTATTAGTACCGCAATCTACAGGCACAAATCCTGAAAAAGCAGAATGGAATGTTTCAGGAACCATTAGTGTAAGTACACAAGAAAATGCACAGGAATAATTAGATACTATGAATTTCAAATTTAATTTAACTGGACAACTAACAATTGAAAACGATTCACCTTTTGCTAATCTGGAATTTAACGGCAATGAAGTTAATATTCAAATTAAGGAAAACAGTCTCACATTACCGCCACTAGGCGGCTTGCGAAACCTCCGAAAATTATTCATAGAATTTTCTAAATGGGTATTTGAGCTTGGATTAACCTTAAAAGTTCACATGAAAGAAAATTTAATTATAGTTATTGGAGAAAAAGCAAAACCTAAAAAATTGGTATCATTTATCTCTGGAAAGCATGTTGAGGTAAAAGATACTAAAGCCGTTATAAATTTAGTACGAGGACTGTAAGTTTACTAGTTGAAATCCAGTGTTAAAAAGTCAGCTGACATAGTATGTACAGCTGACTTTTATTTTATGAAAAATCAAAATATAGCTATAGGATTTACTGGAGACCCTGTACCCCCATTCACAACTAACGGGGCAATAACTAATAAAAATTCATAACGATTGTATTTACGACACATATTGGATAATTCTTCAAAATTTGCATTATCTAATAAAGGAAGCCCCATATGAGGAATCACAACTTCATGAATAGGAATTCTTGCAGAATAATCATATGGCATATTTCCTGCCTCTTGCAAATCCCAGCCTAATATTGCAGCATTTGTCTCGTATAAATATTCGATAATCGATGGTGCATTCCCTGGAGTATTTGGAGGAAAAGAAAATTCAAAATCTGGGTTTGATTTCCAAAACACATCTGCCCCAGAACGAATTAAAACAGCGTCTCCTGATTTTGGAGTTATCCCTACTGTATTAACCCAATCTTCTAGCTCCCATCCCTCAACAGGTTGGTCGAGAGAAACATAGTCCTCATTCCTTAATTGAGGTATATCGTATAATACACCTCGAGTAACAATCCCATTTTTCCAATTATCCACAGAGTTTGTAAGCGCCCCTAGATCAGTAACTAGAGACGGATCTCGGTCATTATATAGCCTACCGCCTTCTTCAACACTTTTAGTAAATATATGACATAAAGCGTCTATATGTGTATTCACAAATCCATGATAGGAAACCCCAACATAATCCCCAGAACTTAATGGACCTACTGTCATAACATGATCAGCTGGTCTAGGATTTCTTTTTGAATCAGAAAGTACTTTTGGAGTAGCTATAGGATTAGAACACGAAACTGTCTGTCCTTCCCTTACTAAAGAATTGGCATACTTAATGCCCTCTTGATTGATATGATTCAAAGTACCTAATTGATCCTCTTTACCCCATCTATTCCAATTATTATATTTAATTTTGTAGTTAATATACTCTTCAATTGACGTTGGACGACGATCTTTTAATCCCATTTCCAATACTCCTTTTTATCATTTAATAACATATTAATAAAAAGAGATTCTAAATTCGACAATTTTTTCAATTACTGGTATAATTAAATACGATGTAACCACTAAATAATGTTATTAACACAACATCTATTTATTACAACCTTTGAGAACATCTAGAGGACTCTTTTCAATTCTTTACTACCTTGCCTAATAAACTATCCTTGGAAGGACTGTATCATGTTAACTCATTCGGAATTAGTATTAGAAAAAAACCACCCTGGTGCTTTGCGATTTGTGCACGAAGACCCCGTCAGACCTGAACTTGATGTAAATTATAGAACTTCAAATAACAGAGAAGTGTTTTCCTTACAAATTACAGAAGACCCAAATGTCCATTCTTTGATGGGTGACCATGGACTATATTACGGTGAAAATAATCAATATAAGCCCGGTGCTATTATTTGTGTTGCCTATACTACGAAAGTCCCAAAATCGGTTAACGATTTAGATAAATATTCTTGTTCCCCGTATGAAGCCAATAGTATTGCTGTATTTTATACTGTTTGGAGCTACCAAAGAGGTGCAGGAAGAAAAATTGTTTTTGCTGCAGCTGAGAATATACGGAATGAATACCCAACTGTAGCGCAATTTATTACCTTATCCCCTAAAACAGAAATGGCACGAGCTTTTCATCTAGGAAATAACGCGGTCTTATTATTAGAAAACCTAGAAACCGACAATTACGAATACCCACTCCATAATTAATATTATGGAGTAATATTGCCCCCTTTTTGTGTTATCTTCATTTTAATGAAATGATATAATTACTTCATTCATTGGATGTGGGGAAGCACACAAATTTCCATTGACTCTTTTTTCAAATATTTTTAAGGGGTATTTTATGTTGGCCAAAATATTTTATAGTACACGCAATTTTTTTCTCTTTTCAATTCTTTCACTATTTCTCCTTACCTTTATAGGTGGATGCGATTTGTTAGAAAATGAAGAAGAACATTCCGAAGAAGAGCATTCCGAAGAAGAGCATTCTAAAGAAGAGCATTCTAAAGATGAACATGCAGGACATGATGACATTAAAAAGTTCGGAATGATTCTCGTTGGACCCAGAGATGACAAAGGATGGTCTCAAGCTCACTTTGAAGGTGGAGCTTATATTGAAGAAAAGCTTGGAGCAGAAATGATTGTTGCAGACTTTATCAATCCTGCAGACTCTCCTAATACAACTGTGGATCAAGTTGCTGCAGATATGATTGATCAAGGTGCAGAATTAATTTTTGCCACGTCTGATGATATGAAAGACGGAATACTTGCTGCAGCTGAAGCCCATCCTGATGTAGCAATGATTTGGTCATCTGGAGATAGTGCTTGGGCAGATGGTAAGGCACATTTACCAAATCTAAAGAATCTTGGCAACATTATGCCACAAATGGAATATGGTAAATATCTCGCTGGATGTGCAGCAGCATTAGAATCGAAAAGTGGAAATATCGGTTTCCTAGGTCCATTAATCAATGATGAAACAAGACGATTAACAAATGCTGCATACTTAGGTGCAAAAGATTGTTGGGCATCTAAAAATATAGCTGGTGGAGATTTGAACTTCCAAGTAAAATGGATTGGATTCTGGTTCCATATCCCTGGTGTCACTTTAGACCCTACTGTAGTCGTTAATGACTTTTATGACTCAGGTGTTGATGTTGTTATTTCACATATTGATACACCAGAAGCTTTGATAGAAACAGACAAGAGAGCAGCAGCAGGAGAAGATGTCCTAGTTGTTGGTTATGACTATGAAGGTGCTTGCGAACTCGCTCCTAATGTCTGTTTAGGTGTACCTTATTTTAATTGGGGACCTGCCTATCTAGAAGTTGCAGAAGCAGTGTCACACGATCATTTTGAACCTGAATTCAATTGGGTGGGACCAAATTTATCTGACCTAAATGACAAAGATAGCTCATCAATTGGATTTATTTTCGGGGATGCTCTATCTGATACATCAAAAGGTAAACTTGAGAGCATAATTGAATCATTTGATAAAGACCTAACCACTTTGTTTAGCGGTCCTATCAATTTCCAAGATGGCACTAATTTTGTTCCAGCTGGCGGAAAAGCAACCTTAAAAGATATTTGGTATACACCACAGTTACTAGAAGGAATGACTGGAGATAGTGCTTAAAAGAAATAGTTAAGATATTTATATAAAGAAAAGGCGATTGTCAAATATTGAAATCGCCTTTTCTCTTTAACCATCATGAAAATAGAATTTCAAAATATTAGCAAACAATTTGGGGAAATTAAGGCTAATGATGATATTAGCTTTACTATAGATTCAGGTACTATACATGCAATTATTGGCGAAAATGGTGCTGGAAAATCTACTCTAATCAAAATATTATCCGGGCAATTAACCCCGGAAAATGGAACAATTTCTATTAATGATAATGTTATCACACTAGGGTCTACATCCCATGCTACAGAACAAGGGATTGGTATATTAGGTCAAGATCCTTTAGATTTTTCAAATTTCACCGTATTAGAAAGCTTTATAGCTGGATCACAGAATAATCAAGTATTTCTGTCCAAATCAAAAATTGAACAAACTATTGAACTTTATTCAAAACAATTTGATTGGGATATTAACCCTAATTCGTTAATCAAAGACCTATCAATAGGTGAAAGACAACAATTAGAATTGATCCGTCTTCTTGAAAAAGGAACAAAAATAATTATTTTAGATGAACCCACCAGCGGTTTTTCTCTAGAACAAAAAGAAAAGGTTTTTGATACACTTCGTACTTTGGCAGATGAAGGATATAGTATCATTTTGGTTTCCCATAAAATTGAGGAAATATTAGAAATCTGTTCGAAAGCAACCATAATGCAAAATGGAAAAGTTATTCAAACAGTAACCTTACCAATTGAACCCAATGATTTGGTGAACCTTATGTTTGGTGAACAATCATATGTTCAAAATTCATTTCATTTATATTCAGAAACCACAGAAAATATCACAATAGAAGTCACTAAAAATAATCAATCAAAAACTATGGAAAATTTTTACTTAAATGAAAATTTAATAGTGGGTATTGCTGGCTTACAAGGCTCAGGTGCCGATTCATTTATTCAAAGCTTTATTACTAAAACAAATTACATCACTAAAATTCTTACAGAAACTGATTCATATATTGATACTACAAATATTACGTATGTACCCGCTGATAGACTTGAAAAAGGATTATTCCCCGACATGAATATCATGCAACATGTAGCTCTCGTGCATAACTCAAATGACGTAATTAACTGGCCAGAAATAAAAATATTATCTGAAAACCTTATAGAAGAATATGGTATCAGAGGAGAACCTAGCTCTCTTGCACAAAATCTTTCTGGAGGGAATCAACAAAGGCTTATGCTGTCATTAATACCGAAAGAAACTCAAGTTTTACTATTAGAACAACCTACTCGGGGATTAGATGTTCAATCAGCATCATACATTTGGTCAAATTTGATAGAGTCTAGATTAAAAAAAGTAATCACAATTTTTTCTTCAGTTGATCTTGATGAAATATACAACTATGCAAATTATATTATTTGTTTTTATAACGATAATATTGTTGCTCATGGAACGCAAAAAGAACTCCCGAGAGAACTTACAATGCAAAAAATATCAGGCAGGTAATGATTAAATCAATTATACAAAATATAACCGGTATAATACTTGCTATAACAGTTGTTACAATTGTATTACTTTTGTTGCAATCATCACCATTTGAAATATATCAAACTATATTTGAAGGTGCATTTGGAAATTTTGATAAATTTTCCAGAACACTTCTAATTACTACAATTATGTGTTTGGCAGGTCTTGCTCTTGTCATAACATTTAGTACTGGCCTATGGAATATTGGCATTGAAGGACAAGTATTATTTGGAGCTATAGGAGCAACTTTCATTGCACGAACAGCAATTGGTGAAACGAATTTCGCCCCTCTTTTTCAATTATTAGCTGGTGCATCGTTTGGAGCTTTCTTAGGATTAATATGCGCTATATTAAAAACTAAAGCAAACGTACATGAAATTTTTGGAGGACTTGGCCTCGACTTTGTTGCTGCTGGATTAATTGTTTATTTAGTAATCGGACCATGGAAAAGAGCAGGTATCGCATCAACTGGGGGTACTGATTTATTTCCTCCACAATCATGGATGCCTGGTATTAATGGTAGTAACTTTCCAGTAGGGCCACTAATAATTGTTTTGGTAGTTATATTTGCTTTGTATTTTATATTAAATAAAACATCAATAGGGTTGCGCCTAATTGCAACAGGGGCAAATAAGGATGCAACAATGCGTTTTAAAATTGATTCAATTAAATATATTTGTATCGCGTTCCTAATTACTGGAGCTGTTGCAGGCTTAGCCGGATCGATTCAAGCTATGAGTATTTATCATAAATTAGTCCCAAATATCTCAGGAGGTTACGGATTTTTAGGTATACTAATTGCACTCATAGCAGGAAGAAATCTTTTTACTGTTATTTTGGTTAGTACTGTATTTGGAAGCATTATGGTAGGGGGAATTCAATTACAATTGAGACTGGATCTTGATTCAAGCTTTCCGTATATTATTGAATCAGTATTTGTATTATCCTGGCTGATTATCAGAGCAAGTAAAATTGACATGTTGGTTGTAAATCGTTTTTATAAGAGGGTTATTGAATAATGGAAAATTTTGAATCATCATTTATTACAATAATCGCTATGTCTAGCCCTTTAATATTTGCTGTAATTGGAGAAACAATTTCTGAAAGAGTTGGCATTGTTAACTTATCAATGGAAGGTACATTATTAATAACAGCTCTTGCTGGTTTTGCTGTGACCATAATAACAAATTCTCTACTTATAGGAATAATTGCTGCAGGTTTTTTGGGTGGAATAATAGCCTTTTTTATAGTTATTGTTAATATGAATTTATATATAAACCAAATTGCTATAGGATTTATATTAACAATATTATTATGGAAACTAAGTAGCTTTTTAGGCCAATCGTATGTAAGAATTCCTGGGCCATATCTAGACAGAATAAGAATACCATTTCTAGATGAAATCCCATATATTGGCCCAACTTTATTTAATAATAATTTGCTAGTCATTTTTTCAATACTACTTATTCCAGCTTCATGGTTTTTCTTATTTAAAACACAACTCGGGGTAAATCTTAGAGCTGTTGGCGAAAACCCCGAAGCTGCAAATGCACGAGGAATTAATGTTTTATATACAAGATTAATCTACTCTACATTAGGAGGTATTCTTATTGGTATAGGTGGTGCTGCATTTAGTTTACATGCAAAATATGGTTGGTCTGAAGGACATACGATAAATTATGGATGGATAGCATTAGCTATCGTAATTTTTGGAGGCTGGAATCCTATTCGTGCTTCATTAGGAGTGTATGGATTTAGTGCCCTACAGGTAATTGCACTAAAATTACAAACTGTAACAATTGGTTTATCGCAAATATTACCACTTATTCCCTTCCCTTTAATGATTTTAACTCTTGTATTAATACAAATTGCCAATCAAAATAAAGGTAAATGGTTACCAAGACCGTTGAAAGTACTCATACTAGGAAATCAACCTCAAGCATTAGGTATAACATACAAAAAGAATGGATAATTGTATGAAAGATTTAGAAATACTATGGGATGAAAAGACCATAGAAAAACATATAAAACTTATTGCTAAAGATATTGATACTAAATGGCAAAATGAACCAATAGTAAACTTGATACCTGTACTTACAGGAGGAATGGTTTTCGGGACAAAACTTATGATTGAATTAGAATCTCTAAGCCCTAAAAAGTGGCTAGTGAATCCAATAATTGCAAGTGCATACGAATATTCATATAACCCAGATAAACCCGAAGTTATTCACGTAAGCGATTATGAAACCAAATTTACAAAAGGTACACCAAGTATACTAATTGATGACCTTTTAGATACGGGGATTACACTATCAATAGTAAAAAATATAATTCACGAAATAACACAAAGTACTGTAGAAGTTGCCGTACTTGTTGATAAAATTGCTAAAAGATCTACAGATATTAGCCCTGATTATACGTGTTTCACATTAGATAACGATTATTGGTTAGTTGGATACGGCATGGACGACAAAGGATTAATGAGAGGTCTAAATAATATTGGTTACTTAGTTAATACACCAGCAGAATTTGATGAATCTTTGAATCAGTTAGCCGATTAAATCACACTCGAATAAATGTAGATTTCTCAAATATTTCACTAATATTAACTGCATTGATATAAGTACAAGCAGAACGTATTCCACCTAATAATTGATGTATTGTATCTTCAACATTGCCTCGATCTTCTACCAATATTGATATTCCTTCAGGAGCTCTATAATTTGCTACACCACCATAATGTTTCTTCATGGCTTCCCCTGAACTCATACCATAAAATTTTCTGTAAAACTTACCATCTTTGGTTATTAAAGATGCTTTACCTTCTTCGTGTCCAGCAAGAACCGAACCTAACATTACAAATCCTGCACCACCAGAATAAGCTTTTACGATATCTCCAGATGTTTTAATACCACCATCTGAAATTATAAATCCTTTGGATTTTTTAACTTCCTCCGAACATTCAATTACAGCTGCTAATTGCGGATAGCCTACTCCTGTTGTAGCAGATGTGCTACAAACGCCACCAGACCCAATACCTACTTTTATACCGTCAGCTCCAGATTCCATTAGTTGCTTAACTCCGTCTGGTGTCACAACGTTTCCAGCAATAATTCCTAATGTAGGAAATTCTTTTCTCACAACAGAAATTAATTCACAAAATGATTTTATATATCCATTTGGAACATCAAAAACAGCTATTGATGGTGTTTGATTTGATTTAGCTGATATATCAGAAATTGTTTGATGTATAAGTTCAATATTATCTAATCCAAAAGTAATGAAATTGTAATTCAAATCCAATCCTTGATTAATTGCACTTACCCATTCATCTGTAGAGTAAAATTTATTAACAGCAGTTGTTATATGAAAATTTTGTAGTGCCATGCCCATTTCGAAAGTCCCAACAAAATCCATATTTGAGGCCATTATAGGCATACCAGTCCAATCTATATTAGAGCTAGGGAACCTAATCTTAGTATCTAAATTAATATCTTTTCTAGAATTAATTGTAGATACTTTAGGAATGACTAATACGTCATCAAAACCTAATTTTTTATCGTTATTATTTATCATCAATCTATTACCAAAACACGTCAAAATATAAAAACACAAACCGCGTTAAACTATACCATATTATCAAGAAAATGTGTCTGATTTACAAAATATTTTTCCAGTTTTCTACTACCCCAGATTGCTTTTTATTTTGTGGCGATGGTAAAACTGAATTTAAAACATTTTTCCGAAGACTTGTTATTTTTTTTAAGGCTTGTTTCCCTGTTAATCCTTCTTCTACCAAAAAGCAACCAACTGCCATGCCTGTTCTTCCCAATCCACGCAAACAATGAATATAAACCTTGTTACCTGATTTTATGCTTTCATTTATGAATAACATGCATTTAGCCATCTCATCACTAGTAGTAATATTTTGGTCTTTAATTGGAACACGTTTATAATTTATAGTCATACCAAGCAATTCTGCTTCTCTATTCAGTAATGTTTCATATGGGAGTAGTTCATCTAGCTCAGTTAAATCAAGATAGTTAGTAATACCTGCTCCTAGAAGCTTTTTAACTCTTTTATTATCAGATGGCCATCCTTCTGATGGATGTCTAATAAATGCTAGAGATTGATCCAACAGTGTTCTAAGTACACGAAATACTCCACTTTTTCGCATCTGGTTACCTGGGTATTCTCCTGCTAATACTTTTTCTGGAATCACCCAATATGAATATGTAATAGGGCCTTTAGTCATTAATGATCTTATCTTTTTTAAACACAATACCAAGCATTATACAATAACGAGTTTGTTTTTTAACTAAATTTACTATAGAATTTGAACATTCGGCTGCCCCACATGAAAGTACAAATGTCCAAAGTAAACGAAAGTACCCAACAGCCAAAAACCTCTTATTATGGGTGGAAAGTTGTAATAGTTTCAGCTGTTTTTCAACTTCTTTTTGGCGGTTTATATCACACAGGTATGTCGGCTTATTTTCTTCCAATAAGTCGAACTTTCAACTTAACTAAAACCCAAATGTCTCTAGCCTTTACGATCCGCAGTTTAGAAGGTGGTTTAGAAGGCCCCATTGCTGGCTATTTAGTAGATAAATATGGGCCTAAAGCTATAATATTTGCAGGTGTTCTAAGTGGAGGTATAGGATTTATTTTAATAGGAATTGCTCCTACCTATATGTTTTTCCTTATTAGCTTTTTAACATTTTTAACAATTGGCTTTTCGGTACCTCATCACGGAATTTCTGCAGCTATCAATGCATGGTTTCGCAAGCGATTAGGAATTGCAATGTCTTGGTCTACGGTTGGATCTGCTATCGGAAGTACAGTACTTACATTTATGATTGCTCAAATAATATTCTCTTTTAATTGGAGAGTAGCCTGTATAATTTCTGGAATTATTATTTTAGTTATTGGTATTCCATTATCTTTATTTATGAGATTACCTAAAACCCATGAAGCTGATATTGAAGATGAAGAAGATTTATCAAATAATCATGAGCCATTAAATCTTATTGATTTTCGAATTAAAGAAGCGCTACAATCTTCTACTTATTGGCTTTTATCTATAGCTATAGGATTAAGACTAACAGCTCAATCAGCAATAATGGTTCACATGGTACCAATTTTGGTTTCAAGAGGTATAGATGAACAAATTGCTGCAGCTATTCTTGTACCCGCTGCTTCATTTGCACGTATTCCAGCAATATTAATTATGGGTATTATATCTGATAGATGGTCTAGGCCAAAAGTTGCAGGACTAGCTATGCTTGCAGGAATCGGTTCAACATTAATTATACTTTATGGACCAAATGGAATTGTAACTGGTATTATTTTTGTTTGTTTATTTGGTATAGCAATGTCTAGTAATTCAATTGGCTGGGCACTCGTAGGACAATTTTTTGGAAGAAAAAATTATGGTAGCTTACGTGGAGGTGTTACCATGATTCAAAGCATCATGTCTGCAGTAAGTCCATTATTAACAGGTTGGTTAGCAGACAAACAAGGAAATTATATATTGGCGATGCAACTTATGTGTGGAATATATATAATCTCGACATTTTTATTTTGGATTCTCAAACAACCTAAAATAACAAAATAAATTATTAATTATCAGACTGAAATTCCTTTACACCTTCCAAGACCAACTCAAAGCATTCTTCTTCCATAGCTATCCAGTAATTTACAAATTGTTCATAATCCTCAATATCTTTATGCAATAACGAATCGAATTCTATCGGTACTTTAATATGATCCCATTCAACAGAGGAATTAGACGTTAAAATCTCTTTAATAATATCAGTTATTAATATAAAACGAATAGCCTGATTTGGTAAGATATTAGCAGTAATCTCATGATCTGCCTGATCAAATAATAGTGATAATTTTGATTTATTTTTATTCATTTCGAAGATGTCTATGAATTCTTTAAAAAACTCTCTCGCACGATTTTTATCAGGGCTACGCAATGCGAAAATTATAATTGAATAACAAGAAAGTAATTCTGAAACCTGAGAAATTAAATTAATTCCTATATTATTTTTTATAACTTGTTCTAAATTTTCTAAATGATGAATATTTCGAGCAAGAAAAAAACCTCCTGTTGCAAATGAAGAAAATAAAGCAATCCTTTCATTTGATCCTGCTAATTCATTACCAATTAACATACAATTAGCTGTATATGAAGCATCCAGTAATTCATATAGTCTATTTAATTCTTCATCATTCATTAATTACTACCCTCACAAAAAATTAAATTAACATAATAAAAATAATAATTTGGTATAATAATAATAATAGAATAACAGAAAAAATAAGATTCGGTTTCAGATGATAAACAATTTATCAGAAAAAACAAATAAAATTCTTAACGATTTTGCTGAAAGCCAGCTAAATAATACAAGTGGTTTCATGACAGAATATGATTCCATGAGTTTAGAAGATTGTGTGGATAGGAATCAAATTTCCTATAAACCAGGATTTTCTGAAGAATACTTCATTGATACATTCAAACTTTCAATGATAACAGAGTCTCTAACCGAACAATATGCTGAAGCATTTAGATTGGGTGCAGATTTATATAATGCAGACTGGTTAAGAACCTATATAAATGGATTCTGGGTACCAGATGAGCTTGGTCATGCTGATCCTCATAAAAAGATTCTTATGAACTTTGGTTATACTGAACATGAACTAGATCTTATGCTAAAAGAAGCTGATGAACAAACAAGTTACAAAGAAAATCATGAAGCTGGATTGATGCCAGTCCAATTAACGACATTTGGTTTATTTCAGGAATGTATAACTGATTATTGGTATGAACTTCAAGCCTCTCTTTTCCCTATCGGTTCAAATGCAAAAAAAATTCTTCAAAAAGTAAAAGGTAGAGAAGCGCTACATACTGTTCAATACAGAGACATGACTGCATTACAACTTGAAGACGACCCTGGATTATTAGAACCGTGTCTTTTCACAGTAGCTCACTTTGAAATGCCTGCAAATAAAATCGAATTAGTTTCTCAATACGAAAGTAAAGCTCAACAATGGATTCCTTTAATGGGCGGAAGTGTAGCAAACCTCTTAAAGAAAATTATTACTCAAGTACAACGGATTTCAGATGACCCATCTTTAATAGCTAGAGTTGTGTTTGGAATGAGTAACGGAAAAGAATTGAAATATCTAGAAAAATTCCCTCGTGCACAGCTTTTTCAATTGGTTAAATCTTTTAGAGGTTGCCACGGGCTTGTTGGTGAAATTATTCTTGAAGCTCTTGGGATTGGTTCAAAAGTTGCTCCATTACCCGGGATTAAATCATTTATAAAACA
>CETH01165967.1_pt1 | contig 15785 bp, 14 predicted proteins | sample 361461 | NCBI WGS metagenome assembly CETH01 (sample SAMEA2622695, study PRJEB7988) | marine metagenome | isolation source: saline water (ENVO:00002010), including
CTATTTGACCTTGCTCCAAAAAGGGTTTGCAATGCCTTTTTTGTTGCCAAAAAAGCGGTAAGCTCTTACCTTACCTTTTCACCCTTACCCTATAAAAGGCGGTATATTTTCTGTTGCACTTTCCCTAAGCTTTCACCTGCCAGGTATTACCTGGTTTCTTTTCCAGTGGAGCCCGGACTTTCCTCTTGCATACACAAGCGATCATCGCATCATCTAAAATACACAGTAATATTTTTTTTTATTTATTCAATAATAAATTTAAAAAATGAATCTCTAAATATCTAATTATTTTAATTTTTGATGTATATTTATTTTGTAAGTAATGATTATGATAATTAGTTAATAAAAGATTAAAATATTTATTATTTTTATAACTTAAAGAAACATCATAGCCAATATAAGCAAGCATGAATAGTATAGATTTTTTTATTGAATAGATTTTATGCCTTCTTAACCATTTTCTAAAAAAAATAATATATTTTTTTTCTATATTAGTGTTGATAAATGTTAGATTCTTTTTACTCAATTTTTTCCAAGGAAACTTAGGACCTGGGTCAATTTTTCTGTAAGGAGCTATATCTGAATGACCCAAAATATTATTTTTTTTTATTTTATATTTTTTCTTTAAACTCATTAACAAGTTTTCTAATGATTGAATCATTTTTAAATTATATGAATTATTTTTTGGATAATTACTAAAGTCCAATTCAATACCTATAGACATGGAATTTATGTCTTTGTCACTATCCCAAAATGAAAGACCTGCGTGCCATGCTCTTTTTTTATCTGGAACAAGAGAATAAATTTTTCCAGACTGAGAAATTAAATAGTGGCAACTAACTCTATTTTTTTGATTGCATAAATAATCTAATGCTAAACTAAAATTCCTTAAGGCAGTATAATGAATAATTATATATTTTATTGCATTATTATTTCTACTATCAAAATTCATTGATTGAAATTTATGTATTATTTTCATTTAAAATATCATACAATCAATATATAAAAATTTGAAATGTTAAAAATAAAAATATTTTTTTTATTAATTGTTCTTTTGATAAACTGCTCATCAAATACAAGTAAAAATGATGATTTAGATAATTTAGAAGAAAACTCCTCACCTGAAGGTATTTATATAATTGCTATGAATTACTTTGATACTAATGATTATATAAATGCAATTAAGCATTTTAATGATTTAGAAAAACAATATCCTCTTTCAAATGAAGCTATTCAAGCAAAAGTTATGATTGCTTTTATAGATTATGTTACATTGAATTATGATGACGCTATTTTAAAATTTAATATCATTATAAATAAATACCCAGCTTTAAAAAATATTGACTACGTTTATTATATGAAGGCGATGTGTTATTATGAACAATTAAATAATGAAGGTCTTGATGGTGAAAATAATATAAAATCAATTGAAAATTTTCAACAAGTTATTAAAAGATTTCCAAAAAGCAAATATGCGAGAGATAGTGAGCAAAAAATTATTCTGGTTAAATCTAATGTTGCCGCTAAACATATGAATATAGCAAGATTTTATCAAAAAAAAGATAAGTTTGGTGCAGCCTTAAACAGATATAAAATCATAGTTGAAGAATATTCAATGACTAAATTTATACCTGAGGCACTTTTTAGAATAGTAGAAATTTATTACAATATTGGACTTTATGAAGATGCAAAAAAAACTGCTTCTATTCTAGGATATAATTATCCTGATTCTAAATGGTATAAATATAGTTATAATCTTTTACAAGATAACAAAAATAATTCAGGTTATTATAATAAAATAAAAAATCTCTTTTAATTAATGAATATTAATAAAAAGAATGCAAAAAAAAGATTTAAAGAGCTTTCTGAACTTATAAAAAAACATAATTATCTTTACCATACAAAAGACAAACCAATAATTTCTGATTATGAGTTTGATAGATTAGTTAAAGAAATTTTAAATTTGGAAAAAAATTTTCCTGATTTAGTGAATAAAAATAGTTCAATAAATAGAGTGGGTAGTAAGATTTTACCTAAATTTCTTAAAATTTTACATGAGCGACCAATGTTATCTCTGCCAAATGGATTTAACAAAAATGATTTAATTGATTTTGATGAAAGAATAAAAAAATTTTTAAATTTAGATATTAATAAAAAATTGGAATATATTTGTGAACCAAAGATTGATGGCTTATCCTTAAATCTTAAATATAAAAATGGAAAATTAATTTCTGCTGCAACTAGAGGTGATGGAAAAATAGGGGAAGATGTAACAAAAAATATATTACACATTAAAAATATACCAACCAATTTATCTGGTGAATTTCCAGAATATATAGAAATACGTGGTGAGGTATTTATATCTAAAAGTGATTTTATACTAATAAATTCAAAAATTGGTGATAATGAAAAATTTTCAAACCCTAGGAATGCTGCAGCAGGTAGCTTAAGACAACTTGATCCTGAAATAAGCAAATCAAGGCCATTAAAATTTATTGCGCATGGACTAGGCTATTCATCAAAAGAATATTCAACTTATATGGATTTTTATAGTGATTTAAACAAATGGAAAATATACCCAAATAAACTATCACTAAAGAAAAATAGTATTAATGAGATGATGAAATATTTTGAAAATATCGAAAATCAAAGAAGTTCCCTTAACTATGATATTGATGGCTTGGTATACAAAATCAATGATATAAACAAACAAAACCGTCTAGGTAATGTTGGAAAAAATCCAAGATGGGCTATAGCACTGAAATTTTCAGCTGAAAAAACTAAAACAATTATTAAGTCGATAGATTTTCAAGTAGGAAGAACTGGAGCGATTACACCTGTTGCCAGACTTGAAGATATTAATCTGGGTGGTGTAATAATTTCAAATGCAACTTTACATAACTTTGATGAAATTAAGAAAAAAAATATAGGTATTGGAGATTTAGTTGAAATTCAAAGAGCTGGCGATGTTATTCCACAAATAAACAAAGTTATAAAAAAATCTAAACATATTAAAAATATTATTAATGAACCTGCAAATTGTCCAATATGTAAAAGTAAAACAATAAAAGAAATAGATGAGTCTATATTAAGGTGCTCTAACAAATATAATTGCTATGCTCAAATAATTGGACAAATCATTCATTTTATTAGTAAAAAAAGTTTAAATATTGATGGCTTTGGAGAAAAACAGGCAAAACAATTTTATAATTTAAAGATAATTCAAGATGTTTCAGACATATTTAATTTAGAAAATTACAAGAAAAAAATAATTGAAATTGATGGATGGGGAGAAAAATCATTTAATAAATTAATAAAATCAATTAATAATTCAAAAAAAATAACTCTTGATAAATTTATATATTCTCTAGGAATTAGATTTATTGGAGAAACAAATTCTTTAATTCTAGCAAAAGAATTTAAATCTATAAATAAATTTTTAAATTCAATATTAGATTTAAATATACTATCTAATATTGACGGACTTGGACCAAAAGCAATTTCAGCTATTAAGGAATATTTTTCATATAATGAAAATATAAAAATTATTAATAAACTTAATTCAATTTTGAAAATAGAAAATATAGCAAAACAATCTCATAATAATTTTTTTTCAAATAAAAGTATCGTTTTTACAGGTTCATTAAAAGATTTGTCAAGAGATGAGGCAAAACACTTAGCAAAAAGTAAGGGTGTTAAAATATTATCTGGCATAAGTCGAAATACTGATTATCTTGTAGTAGGCGATTCTCCAGGTAATAAGGTGCAAAAAGCTAAAACTTTGGGAATTAAAATTTTAACCGAGGAAGAATTTATAATAAAAATTAATAAGTAAGATTAAGATACTTAATAAAAATATTTTTAGTTGATGTTTTTTCAAAGTTTACTTCAGCTTTTTCACCATCAATTTTAGTTATTTTTCCATAACCAAATTTTTGATGAAAAACTCTATTGCCAACTTTTATATGCTGATGAATTTCATGATCTTGATTTATTTCCCAATCAATTTCTTCAGTTGCTGCCTTTTGTAAAATTCTTTTTCGACCAGGTGATAAATATATTTCAGATTTATTATCATCTTGCATAAATTCATTTAAAAAACTACTTTCGTTCACATAACTAGAGTCATTAAGGGATACAAGTTCTTTTGGTAATTCACTTATAAATCTTGAAGGCATATTATAGTCATGAGATGAATAGGAATATCGATTTTGATTAACATAAGTAATAAATACTTTTTTTCTTGCTCTAGTTAGTGCAACATATGCCAATCTCCTTTCTTCCTCTAATCCTTTAGTACCAGTTTCTTCTATTGATCTTTGGCTAGGAAATACTCCTTCTTCCCACCCAGCAAGAAAAACATAATCAAATTCTAAACCTTTTGCTCCATGCATAGTCATTAAAGTAATAGTATCTTCTGAAGTATTAGAAATATTATCCATAACTAAACCTACATGTTCCAAAAAACCCTCTAAATTTTCAAAATCTCTTAAACTTACAATAAATTCATTAATATTATCAACCCTTGATAATGTGTCAGGATTTTTTAAATTTTTTTCTTCATTTTGTAGATACTCCATGTATCTTGAATCTTCTAAAATTACTTTTGTAAGTTCAATATGATCAAATTTTTCTTTTATTTTTCTCCAATTTAATATTTTTTTAACAAATTCGAATATTTCATTATTTATTTTTGAATTAGAAAATTGTGAAAAATTTTTTGAAGCCTCAAACAGTGACAAATGATTTTGGCGAGCGTAGGTATTAATATTTTTTAATGTTGTTTTACCTATTCCTTTTTTGGGAACATTAATAATTCTTTCAAATGCCAAATCATCTGATAAATTATTAACCAATCTTAAAAAAGCAATTATATCCTTTATTTCTTTTCTTTCGTAAAATCTTAAGCCACCAATAATTTTATAAGGTAATCCTATGGAAATCAATCTGTCCTCAAAAGATCTTGTATGAGCTGCTACTCTAAATAATATAGAAATTTCAGCTAGTTTATTATTATTTGAAATTATGTTTTCAATTTTATCTGTTACAAATTTCGATTCTTCTTTTGTTTCCCAAAAGCCTGATATATCAATTTTTTCACCTTCTGCATTTTCACTCCACAATTTTTTTCCATACCTACTTTTGTTTTTACCAATTAAGTTTGATGCACAATTAAGAATTATTTTTGTAGATCTATAATTCTGCTCAAGTCTAATTATTAAAGATTTGTCAAAATTTTTTTCAAAACTCAATAAATTACTTACATCTGCACCTCTCCATGAATAAATAGATTGATCATCATCTCCAACACAGCAAATATTTTTATGAAATCCATATAAATTTTCTAGCCATTTTTGTTGAATATTATTTATGTCTTGATATTCATCAACGAGAATAAATTTAAATTTTTGTTGATATTTTTTTAAAATTTTTTTATCATACTTAAATAATTTGATACAAAATAGAATCAAATCTCCAAAATCTACACAATTTAAACGTATTAATTCTTCTTGATATAATTTATAAATTTTTCTCAACTCATTATCATATTTTCTATACCTATTTTCTCTAAGATCCTTGTGGCTAATTCCTTTATTTTTAAATCCCTCTATTGTATTTTGAATATATTTTGGTGAGATTTCATTAGTATCAACAGATTCTAATTCACAAATTTTCTTGATTAATTTTAGTTGATCATCCGAATCTATAATAATAAAATTCTGTTTCAGGCCAGCTTTATCTGTATTTTCTCTTAGTATTTTAACTGATAAGGAATGAAAAGTTCCTATCCACATTCTATCTATTGGAAAATTTAACATATTGGAAATTCGTTTTTTCATCTCAGAGGCTGCTTTGTTGGTAAAAGTAACAGCCATAATTTGATTAGGATTTGCTAACTTTTCAACCAATAAATGCAGTATTTTGAATGTAAGAACTCTAGTTTTACCACTTCCAGCGCCTGCCAAAACTAATGTAGATCCATAAATGTTTTCAACAACTTCTCTCTGTTGTTTATTGAGTAAATTAAGATATTTTGTCGAATTTTCTGACATTTTTGTGCTATAATATAAATATATATTATTTATTAAATTAAATAAAAGTATAAATAATAAATCATAAACTTGAATAAATGCTTAAAATAAAATTAATATTAATCATAACAATTTCTTTGTTTGTCAATTCTAGTGTATTTGCTGTGGCTTCTGATGAAGTCAAAACTGAGCCTTCTGATTTTGAAACTACAACCTATGAAGATGAAGTTTATGATCCATTAGAATCAATAAATAGAGCTATATTTAGCTTTAATAACGTTGCTGATCAAATTATTTTAGAACCAGTCGCAAAAGGATATAAAAAACTTCCTTCTCCAGTACAAACGGGCATAAATAACTTTATCAGTAATCTTAAAATGCCATTAGTGATCGTTAATCAATTTCTTCAAGGACAAGGTAAAAATGCAATTGAATCCACAGGTCGATTTGTAGTAAATTCTACAGTTGGAGTTTTAGGTATTGTAGATGTTGCAGATAAAGTTGGCCTTGAACAAAAGGAGGAAGATTTTGGACAGACTTTAGCTACATGGGGCGTTGGAGATGGTTTTTATATCGTACTACCCCTATTTGGTCCTTCGAATTTAAGAGATACTACAGGTATGATTTTAACTATGATGACAGATCCTATTAATGCTTATGCTGTTAATGAAGGTGAAGCTTGGTTTGTTCCAATGAGAACTGGTGTTAATGCTGTAGATCAAAGATCAAAAATAATAGATGAAGTAAATGCTTTGAGAAATAATTCAGTTGATTATTATGCTACTGTTAGAAGTTCTTATTATCAAAATAGAAAAGCAGCAATAGATAACACAGATGATAATGTGCTCGCTCCACTACCTCTTATAAGTATTGAATTTGAATGAAAAAAATTATCAGTATCTTAATTTTCTTTAATTTATTTTTTTTTCCCAAATTTGTTTCTGGTATGGATGCTAATCAGTGGCTAAATAAAGAAATTAATAAAATATTGTTTGCATACCAAAATCCAGATCTTCCAAGTGAAAATAAATTTTTAATGATAGAACAAACTATTAATAATAATTTTGCTGGTGCAGGCATAGCAAAATTTGTAGCTGGAAAAAGCTGGAAAAATGCATCAAGTGAAACCAAAAAAGAATACATAAAATTATTTAAAAGACATCTGGCACTTAACATAGCATCATTAATGCAAGGATATTCAAATCAAGAATATAAGTTAACTAATTCTAAATATGATGAAAAAAATAAAGTTAGTTTAATTGATATGGAAATATATTCAGGCACAGGAACTTTAAACGTTACCTGGAGAGTAAAAAAATCTAAAGATAGGCATTTTGTAATTGACCTTCTCGTTGCTGATATATCTTTGGTAGTAACAAAAAGATCAGAATTTAATTCAATGCTTAAAAATGTAAACTATAGCCTCAATGAACTAAATAAAAAATTGATTGAGCAAAATGATATTAGTTATAATAAAATAATTAAATAATTTTTAAATTAATAATTTCTTCTTCATCTAATAATTCTGAATGAAGACAACTTGATTGAAGGGAGTAAGTTTTATTTGTTTCTGCAGCTATTAATATTCCTTCCATAATCTCTAAAACATGAAGTTGTAAATCAATATTGCATCTTGCACTTTTACCAAAATTAATACTATTAATCATTTCAGACAAACCTATACCTCTATAATTTGCAATTTTTTTGTCACCATCTTTTTTATTTGGAATTCCAAGTAACATATTATCTGTTGATATAATTTCCCAATCTTTGTCTTTAATTGACAAAGCTATATTACCTCCAAAATAATTAGGATCAGGCAATATGAGAGAGCCTTCTTTGCCATATAACTCTATGGCATTATGTTTATGATTCCATACATCCCAAGAGCAAAAAAATTGAATTTTTGAATTATTATAGAATTCTAAAATACCTATTAAAGTAGTTGGGGTTTCAACAATAATTTTTTCACCATATCTAGGTTGGCTTGTTATAGTACGTTCTTTTTCTACTGTTCCACTCTTGGAGACTATGTTCTTAACAGGTCCTAGTAGACTTACTAATTGTGTAATATAATACACTCCTACATCTAGTACAGGCCCAGCTCCTGGTTTAAAAAAAAAATCTGGATTAGGATGCCAATGCTCCATTCCATGGGACATTAGATTAAAAGAACCAAGTACAACTGGTCCAATAGTATTATTGTCTATTAAATATTTTGCTTTTTGTCCAGCAGCTCCTAAAAAAGTGTCAGGGGCACAACCTACATACAAACCTTTATCAACTGCAACTTTTTTGATTTCCAATCCCTCATTAAAATTCATAGCCAATGGTTTTTCTGAAAAACTATGCTTATTTGCATTAAGAGTTTTTAAAATGATATCCTTATGAGCAGAAGGAATTGTAAGATTTACTATTAAGTCTATATCATTATTAGCTAATATATCCTCAACATTTTGATATTTTATTCCAAATTTTTCTGCACTATTTTTAGCAGCATCTAAATTTATATCAGCACAAGATATAATTTGAAAATTATTATATAAATTTTCACTTTCAAAATATGTATCTGATATATTACCACATCCAATAATTCCTATTTTCATTTAAAGATCCTTAAGATTGTTTATTGATCTTAAAGTATAATCTTTATAATTTACTGGATTATCATGCTCTAAAGCAAAAATTTCACAATTAGTTTTCTTTACTTCATTTAATATTGAAATCCAATCAAGGAACCCATCGCCAACAGCACATTGTGAATCATGATCAATTAAATTTTTATCTGATGAAGAAAAATCTTTTAAATGACAGGCGACAATTCTTGATGAGTATTTTTTTGTCCAAAATATTGGATCAGCTTTACCTGCTACTACCCAACCAAGATCAATTTCATATTTTAATTTTTCATTTTGATCTAAAATACATTCGATAGGCATTTTACCACTTGGAAGTTTATTATATTCAAATGCATGGTTGTGATAACCTAATGTCAATCCATTGTCTTCAAATATATCAACATAAGATGACAATTCATTACCAAATTTATTCCACTCTTCTTCATTTTTATCAAATATAGCTTCAAATTTTCCTCCAGGTTTTCCAGTTGGACATGGTACAATTGCATGCTTAATATTTAATTTTTGTAAACTTGAAATAATCTCTTTAGTATTTTTAAGTGTATCAAAACCTATGTGAGAAGATTTTGCAGTTAAGTTATACTTATCTAACAAATCTTTAGTTTCATCAAATGCTTCCACTTCAAATAATTCTACATTCTGAATTCCGCTTTCAGATAAAAATTTAAATATATCTTCATAAGGTTTAAAATTTCTAGCTGTATAAACTTGTAAAGAAATTTGTTTTTTATCCATTATATGTTCCTTTTATTTTTATTTATAATTATAATTACTTTAAGTTATTGAATATTAAAATAATTAAATTCTAATTTATATCAAATTCAACCAATTAGATTGTTCTTCAGAAATTGAAATGTCAAGACAAGGTAGACTTGTGTCTATTTCCTCAACCTTTCTTGGACCTATTAAAGCGAATGAGGGAAAAGGTTGGTTTAGTGCCCAAGCTCCAGCAACATTTTGAGTTGTAACTTTTATTTCATTTGCTAATGTTTTTGCTCTATTGCGTCTTTCTCTGTTATCCTTACTATCAAAACAACTTAATGGGCCACTACTATTTTCACCAGGTTTCCTCCATGAAGCTTCATCTTTTGTTATCTTGTCTTCTATTGCTTGACAAACTTCTTTAGATAAAAAATATCCACGTCCTTGACTTGACCAAGATAAATGAGCAGTTTGAGTTTCTTTTAAATATTGCAAAACTTCCTGATCATTAGATGAAACACAACCTGACCAGAGTGGATTAATCATTTTTGATAAAGCTAAATTGTTATTTAAAATGCTAAATTTACTTTTTTTATTTTTTTCTGCCCAATAATTAGCTTCTTTAAATCTTTTTAGTGTCCAATTAGAACCTCCAAATATTTTAATTCTTCCTTTATTTTTTTCTTTATCAAGTACATCAATAAATTCATCTACTGGAACATCAGTGTTATCTCGATGCATAATGTAAATATCAGCACTTTCAATTTGTAAACGATCTAAAGATTGTGTTAACTGCAATGATAAATTTGCTGGATCACAATAAGGCGTGTGAGCTCCTTTTGTAATAATAACTAATTCTTTTAAGTTATTTCTTTTTTTATGCCATTCACCTAATAATTTTTCTTGAGACCCTCCACCATAAATATGAGCAGTATCAAAGGCATTTCCTCCAACTTCTATCCAATGATCCCATAATTTAGCTGCTTCATCAAAATAAATTTGATTATCATTTCCCATAATTAAACTTGATATATCTCTTTCTAGGCCTTCAATTTTATTATATTTCATAAATTATCCTGAGGTAAATTATAATTTATTTTATTTCTCCATTGATCCAATGCTTTTAAATTGCCTAATGTATCATTCCAAGTCATTCCAGGATGGGGGGCTTGTTTTTTTTCTTTTACAATACATTGACTTACTAGTTCTGCTTCAAAGAAAAAAAGATGCTCCGGGCCTTTCAAATCTATTACTTCCTTTTTATCTTTTTTTGTAATTAATATTTGAGCATTATATGGCCCACCATCTTTTCCTGGCAGCCAAGGATCTGGTAATTCAATAATTCCATCTGTCCCAATAATTATTGAATTATTCTTCATATTTTCTCTTATTGCACAAGAAACCTTTGCTTTTATTTCATTTTTAAATTTTATATTTGCATATGCAATTTCATCAACTCCCGTCTCTCCAATTTTTGCATCAACACTTAAAAAATTTGGTTCTAAAAACTTTTTACCTGAAGCAACACCAGCAACTAATCTTGAAAAAGAAATAGGGTACAAACCAACATCTAAAATTCCTCCACCTGCTAAATCTTTTTTAAATAATCTAGAATTTGGCACTGTCTTACCTACATCAAAACCAAATGAAGATTCTATAGATACTACATTGCCAATAATTTTACTTTTAATTAATTCTAAAAGTTTTGGTATTTGCGGGTGGCATCTATACATGAAGCCTTCCATATAAAAAACTCCTGCCTTATCAACAGCATCTATTACTTTTTGACCTTCTTTAAAATTTACTGCACCTGGTTTTTCGCACAAAACATGCTTTCCCTTACCTGCAGCTTTTATTGACCATTCCGCGTGAAGCGTGTGGGGAGTAGAAATGTAAATAGCATCGATGTGTTCTGAATTAACAATTTGATCATAAGAATTAAATCTAAAATCTTCATTAATACTGTATTTATCACCAAATGAATTTCGACGATCATCATTATTACTAGCTATAGCTATTAACTGCCCAGAATAAGAACTAATCAATCCATCAGCAAAATTATTTGCTATATTTCCCGGTCCAATAATACCCCAGCGAACTTTTTGCATAATATATAATTAATTTATCTTTGGTGCTAATACACCTGATTTATATTGCTTTGCAAATGATAGTAAAGGTATGGGTTTTAACATAGATGCATTATTAGCCGTTCCAAATTCTTCTAATCTACTGACAACTATTTTTTTCATCCAATCTTTGGAGTCAATTAAATATTTTCTTGGATCAAATTGAGTGGGATCTTTTATAAAATGTTTTCTAATTGCAGCTGTAGAAGCTAACCTTAGATCTGTATCTATATTAATCTTTCTTACCCCATGTTTAATACCTTCTTGAATCTCTGAAACAGGAACACCATATGTTTCTTTTATTTTACCTCCATTTTCATTAATAATTTTTATTAGATCTTGAGGGACGGATGAAGAACCGTGCATAACTAAATGAGTATTTGGTATTTTTTTATTTATTTCTTTTATGCGATCCATTGCTAACGTTTCTCCAGTTGGCGGTCGAGAAAATTTATATGCTCCATGGCTCGTGCCAATAGCAATAGCTAGCGCATCCACATGAGTAGATTTAACAAAATCAGCAGCTTCATCTGGATCAGTCAAAAGTTGTTTATGAGATAATACTCCCTCAGCTCCTACACCATCTTCTTTTTCACCCATTCCTGTTTCAAGTGAACCTAGGCATCCTAATTCTCCTTCAACAGAAACTCCTAATGCATGTGCCATTAAAACTGTTTGTTTTGTAACTTTAACATTATAATTAAAATCAGAAGGAGTTTTTTGATCTTCAAGTAAAGATCCATCCATCATTACTGAACTGAAACCTAAATCAATACATACCTTACAATCTATAGGTGAGCCGCCATGATCTTGATGCATAACAATAGGAATTTCAGGAAACTCTTCAACAGCAGCTTCCATCATGCTTTTAATAAATCTTGGTCCAGCATATTTTCTAGCACCAGCTGAAGCTTGCACAATAACAGGACTATTCATTTCTTTAGCCCCTTCCATAATTGCTCTGATTTGTTCTAAATTATTTACATTAAATGCAGGAACACCGTAAGCATTCTCAGCTGCATGATCTAAGAGTTGTCTAAGAGATATAATAGCCATATATAATTACTTTAAAAGAATACTATAATTTGTCTATGATTCTAACCTTTTACTGCCCCAAAAGTAAGACCATGGATAAATTGTCTTTGTAAAATAAAGAACATAATAACAGGTGGTAATGCAGCTACAACAGAACCAGCAGATACTAAGTTCCAACTTGTTGTCCATTGTCCTCTTAAAACATCAAGTCCTACAGTTATAGGTTTAACTGAATCTCCTTGAGTCAAAACTAATGCCCAAAAATAGTCATTCCAAATAAAAGTAAATTCTAAAACACCAAGTGCTGCCAGTGCTGGAATTATTAATGGTAAGATGATTTTTCTATAAATTGTCCATTCAGTTGCACCATCTGCTCTAGCAGCCTCAATTAACTCAAATGGAAGTTCTTTTATAAAATTTCTTAAAAAGAAAGTACAAAACCCAGTTTGAAAAGCAATATGAAAAATTATTAATCCTATGTGCGTATTATACATTCCCATTTCAATAGAAATATTTCTAACAGGTATCATTAAAATTTGAAAAGGGACAAAATTTCCAGCAATAAACATTGCAAATACTAATAAGTTTAATTTAAATTTGTGCATAGCTAATGAATAACCGGCTAAAGAACTTAGAAATAAAGTTCCTACTACAGTCGGTAAGGTAATTATTATACTATTTAAAAAAAACCTGCCCATTTTACCACCTTCAAAAACAGCAGAGTAATTTGAAATTAATGCCGTTTTTTCAGGAAAGGTCCAATAGTTACCAGCAAGAACATCATCAAATGTCCTTATAGATGTTAACATCACTGCAATTAATGGCAATAACCAAACAAAAAGGGTTAACAAAAGCAATAGTCTATAAACAATATTAACTTTTAAAGAATAGTTTTGTATTGGTGTTGGAAACATTATTTTTCTGATCTCTCATTTTTAAATAATCTATATAAAAACCAAGCAATATAAATATCCATAATTAAAAATAATATTGTAGCTATTGCAGCACCGTATCCCATTCTGTAATTAAATAAAGATTCTTGATACATTTTATATGCCAAAACTTCTGAACTACCCCAAGGTCCACCAGCTGTCATTACTGCAATTAAATCAAAACTTCTAAGTGAGCCTACTATCGTTACTACAACAGCTATTAAAGTAGCTGGTTTTAATTGTGGTAACACAACATGCCATAACATCGTAAAGCCTGAAGCACCATCAATTCTTCCAGCTTCAATCATTTCTCTATTAACGCCAGTTAGACCAGTAATATACAAAATCATAGTATAGGCAATTCCTGGAAAAAAAGATGCTACAATTATACCGTAAGTTGCTAAATTTTCATCTGCCAAAACAGGAATTGAGTCTAAACCAAAAAAACCTAATACTAACGTTAAAGCTCCATATTTTGGATTATAAAACCAAGTAAAAATTACACCTATTACAACAGCATTAATAACAAAAGGGAAATAAAATAGAGATTTTATATATCTCATACCTAATATTCTTTGATTAACAAATAAGGCCAACAGCAAACCAATTGGAATAGCAATTAGACTGAATAACAACCATCTAATATTATTAAATAAGGAAACATAAAACTCATCATCATCAGTAAATAAAGTAATATAATGTTCTAAACCAACCCATCTCCAATTAGGGTTACCATTACCTCTAATTCCACTTTTGTCCATTCCATTCCATTCATGGAAACTTACCCATATTGAATCAATAATTGGATATATTACATAAATTAAAAATACTAATATTGCTGGAGCTAAAAAAAGAAATGGTGCAATTTTTAATTGATTACGTTCCCAAAATGTCATTATTTTTAATTACTATTTAAAAGAGGCGGAATAAAAAAATCCGCCTCAGATTTAAAAAAATTATAATGGACCGTGAATTCTTTCTCGTTCTTTTTCTAAACGAGCTCTTATTTTATCCTCACGATCAGGCTTAACCATAAACTCTTGGAAACCTTCCATAGCGGCTCCTGCCATATCTGGGTTAGCATCTCTATCCCAGAACTGAGCTATATCATCTGCAGCTGCGAGCATTTTAGCTCCCATTACAGAAAATCTATTTGTAGGTTTGTCAGCATATTTATTTGGACTTAACATACCGCCCATTTTTGCCCAATTTGTAGCAGCCTCTTTATTAGACATAAATGCTAAGAATTTTTTAGCATCTTCTACATTTTTAGCACCACTTGGAATGTGCATTGTATCAGTAGGAGCATCCTCTGCAATTCCAACACCGTTATAAATTGTAGGGAATTGAAAGAAGTCCATCTTATCTACAACACCAGCACTCTCTAAAGTAGGAACATAGAAGTTTCCAATTAGGTACATAGCAGCTTCCCCATTAATCTGAGGTGCTTGTGCATCTTGCCAAGAAAATGAAGCATGATCTTCTAGAAAATATCCAGCATCAAGTAATTCTCTCCAATGATCAAATGTAGCATCTAATCTAGGATCTTCATAACTAACTTTACCAGCAGTTAAATCCATATGGAATTGATAACCATTGATTCTTAAATTAAGATAATCAAACCATCCACCAGCTGTCCAAAGAAACTTTGTTCCAATAGTTATTGGAGTAATGCCATTTTTTTTCAACATAGCACAAACCCACTTAAACTCTTCCCAATTTCTTGGTACATTTAAATCTAGATTATCAAATAGATCTTTACGGTAATAAACACCCCATTGATAATAACCCCAAGGAACACCATATTGTTTTCCATCTACCGTGAGTGATCCTTTGCTAGAAGCCATAGAGTCATTTAATCCAGCATCTGCCCAAACATCACTTACATCTTGAAATAAGCCTTGATCAACAAAAAATTTCATTCTGTTACCAGCAAACCATATTGCAACATCAGGGGCTTCAGCTGTTAAAAAGTTTCTAATTGCTGTTTTATAAGCCTCATGTTCAAATTCATTTACGACTACTGTTACCTCAGGATGTGCAGCTCTAAATGCATCAACGTATGCATCAAAAGCAGCTTTAGAGGATTCCCCTGATTGGTTAGAATTAACAACCAATGTACCAGCAGAAACAACAGTTGAGGTAAACAAAATTATTAAAGTTAGTAGTTTTTTCATTTTTCCTCCTAATAAAATTGTAATTTATTTCTAACATATCAATCAACATTTAAAACAGCTAATTTAGTAATAATATTAAAAGAAATGGAAAATGTGGTGGGCCCTCGAGGACTTGAACCTCGGACCACTCCGTTATGAGCGG
>CETH01183608.1_pt1 | contig 15785 bp, 15 predicted proteins | sample 361461 | NCBI WGS metagenome assembly CETH01 (sample SAMEA2622695, study PRJEB7988) | marine metagenome | isolation source: saline water (ENVO:00002010), including
TGACTGGTGCAACAGTAGCTGCATCATGTGCATTTATGCTCCCTGCAGCGACCCCTCCTAATGCAGTTGTTTTTGGTTCGGGGTATTTACGAATTCCTGATATGGTAAAGGCAGGAATATTAATGAACCTTTTTTCAATAATTTTTCTAGCACTTATGGTATTTTATATTTTACCAATCTTATGGGGGATCGATCCTGGTAATTTCAAATCTCTTAATTTGTAGAAAAGTCAAAGTATTTATTTTGGAAAGGCTCATCTTTTAGGGTAAAATGCCACCATTCCTTTTCATAAGGGATGAATCCAAACATTTCCATCAAGTTTTTAAGAGTCAATCGATTTTTTTGTTGAATTAGATTAATTTTTGTTGTGGAAATAGAAGATTTTTCTCCAAAATAATCCCAGCTACTTCCCATGTCTATTTCTTCACCAGCATTTTCCCCTACTATATGAATAATTGTTAAATCAACCGAGCTACTTCCACTCTGATTATTATATAAACATTCATCTATGTATATCTTATTGAATTGATGTATAATAAACCTATATAGCAAAAAATCATCATCTATATAAACAACACTATTCCCCCTTTTCATTCCCAAAACCAATTCTAAAGAGAGATAAACTAAAAAGATTACTTCTTTAAATAATGATTTAGATTTTCTTTTTTAGTGACTTTAACATTTCTAATATATTGTAAGGTATTTTAATCCAAAATCGAAATAAGTATTGAATTAACTTAAGATTATATAAAGAAATATGATTTTCTACATTGTAATATTCTTGTTTCTTATCATTCCATGTAGAAATGTAAAACCCTTGCTGAGGAGTGGTGATTTGATCTATTTTATTTTGTTTTTGAGCACAAAAATTTAAAATACCTTTAGGAGTATATTTTACTCCAAAATCTACATCTAGAGTTCTATATAAGTCTTGCCTAACAGGAAATGTTCTTCTACCAATAGATTTATCTATAATGCCAGCATATAAAATTTTGTATTTATTTGATAGATAATAGTCAAAGTATAATGTTGGGGAAATTTGAAAAAAACCATGATCAATATAACCATTGCATGGGTTTGAATGAAAAACAATACCTCTATTCTTAGTCATTTTAGTTAGGTGCTTTAATGCATTAGATAAATTGAAAACATGCTCTAAAGTTCCTCCATCATAGATGAAGTCATATTTATTTTTGAGATTGTTTGGTGTTTCATCTTTATTTAAATCAAATATAATATTTGCTCCTTCATAATCATCCACATCTAGTGTACTTACTTTTTCAAAACCTATCGTGTTGAAGAATAGTTTCTGACTTAATTTTTGTTTATTATCTAATTTTTTAAATGCATCAAGATTGACTTTATGATTATACTTTTTTTTTGAAGCAAGTAGATTACCAACTGAGTATCCAAATTTTTGTTCGCCTAAACAAAGAACACTTTCTTTTTTGATATTTTTTGTGCAATCGATAATATTAATTGCATCAATTATAGTTAAACCCATAATCAAATTTAGTGATATTTCCTATAATACTTTATAGCTTCTATCATACCATAAGGTTTGGTAGAATTCATCAAATGGTTGATGGGGTTTTAAGAAAAGTCCTTACTGATCAATTAAAAAGTCTTGAGAGTGCTGGCCTACTTACAAGAAAACAGTATGAAGAAATACCTCCAAGGGTTGAATATTCACTGACCGAAAAGTCAAAAGGACTATGTGAAGTATTTCAAGCAATAGAGAAATGGTCTAATTTATCAGAAAAATAAAAACGGTTATACTTTATAAAGTATAACCGTTTTATTGTTTTAGTAGCGAGGGCAGGACTCGAACCTGCGACCTTTGGGTTATGAGCCCAACGAGCTACCACTGCTCTACCTCGCGATTTAGAAGTCAAAGATATAAAACTTTATCATTTCAAAAAGGATTCTATAAGATTGTATATTTGTTTTATGAATTTAAAAGGACATAAATCTGGCTTTATATCAATAATTGGCAATCCAAATGTTGGAAAGTCAACTCTTATTAATGCTTTAATGAAAAAAAATTTTTCAATAATTACTCCAAAGAAACAAACTACTAGGCATAGAATTATAGGTCTAATAAATGGTGAAAATTATCAACTAGTTCTCTCTGATACTCCAGGAATTTTAAACCCTAAATATGAAATGCAAAAATCAATGATATCTTCTGTTAAAGAGTCAATCATTGATGCTGATATATTGATCTATATTGTAGCTATAGGTGAGCGAAGTATAATTGATGAAAATATTTTAAAAAAAATTCAAAGAATGACATCTCCATTATTTGTTTTAATAAATAAAATTGATACCTCAAATCAAGAAGATTTAGAAAAAGATGTCTCATATTGGTCTGATATATTTCCAAAAGCTGAAATAATACCAATTTCAGCTCTAAAAGGATTTTTTGTCAATGAGTTGCGTAATAAATTGATAAAAGAAATTCCAGAGAGTCAAGCGTATTTTCCAAAGGATCAAATAAGTGATAAATCTGAAAGATTTTTTGTAAATGAAGCTATCAGAAAAAGTATATTAGAGAATTGTCATAATGAGGTTCCCTATGCTGTTGAGGTTGTTACTGATCAATTCAAACATACTGATGAAAACATAATGATAAGATCTAATATAATTGTTGAGAGGGAAACACAAAAAGCAATAATAATTGGTTCTAAGGGACTAAAGCTTAAAAAAATAGGCTCTGAAGCTAGAAAATATTTAGAAAAATTTTTTGAAAAAAAAATTTTTATTGAACTCTTCGTTAAAGTTGAAAAAAAGTGGCGCTCAAAAGTCAATCAATTAAAAAAGTTTGGATATAAAAATTGAATTATAAATATTAGAATAATAAATTATTTTGTTTGAATCAGATAAATTGTGGGACCAATTGTAGCAATAGTAGGAAGGCCAAATGTTGGCAAGTCAGCTTTTTTTAATCGAATGATTAAAAATCGTCAAGCAATTGTTCATTCTGAAATTGGTGTTACCAGAGATAGACATTATGGTAAGTCATTTTGGAATGGAGTTGAGTTTACTTTAATTGATACCGGAGGTTATTTAGAAGGTAGTGATGATATTTTTCAAAAGGAAATTGACAAGCAAGTTTTACTGGCTATAAATGAGGCTGATCTAATTTTATTTATGGTAGATATAATAGATGGTTTGACAGGTGTTGATCAAAGTATTTGTAAACTAATTAGAAAATCACATAAACCTGTTCTTCTCATTGCAAACAAGGCTGATAATTCTAGGCAAGTAGAAAATATTGTCGAATTTTACTCCTTAGGATTTGAAAAAATTTTCCCGCTATCTTCAATTAATGGAAGTGGAACAGGTGAGCTTTTAGATGAACTTATAAATCAAATACCTAAGCGAGAATATGATGAAAAAAATAATTTACCAAAATTTGCTATTGTTGGAGGACCTAATGTTGGGAAGTCATCTTTTGTAAATAAAATTTTAGGAGAAGATCGATATATAGTTACAGAAAAAGCAGGTACTACAAGAGATAGTCTAAATACTTATTATAATTCATTTGGGTTTGATTTTATTTTAGTAGATACTGCTGGTATCAGAAAGAAAAGTAAGGTAAAAGAAAATGTTGAATTTTATTCTGTAATGAGATCTATTAAATCAATTGAAAGAAGTGATGTATGTATTTTAATGATTGATGCCATGAAAGGCTTTAATAATCAAGATCAGAATATTTTTTGGTTAGCTCACCGAAATGGAAAAGGAATTATTATTTTGGTTAATAAATGGGATTTAATAGAAAAAAAGAAAATTTTCAGTAAAATTTTAGAGGAAAAGATTAAAGAAAAAATTTCTCCATTTACAGATGTTCCAATATCTTTTGTTTCTGTTAAAAATAAGCAGAGATTAATTAAGTCGTTAGAAACAGCTGTAAGAATTCATAAAAACAGACTAAACAGGATTCCCTCTCGTAAATTAAACGATATAATTTTGCCAATCATTGAAAAGAATCCACCTCCTTCCTTTAAAGGAAAATTCATCAAAATCAAATTTTGCAAACAGTTAAAAGCTAAAAGTCCAAAGTTTTCTTTCTTTTGTAACTTTCCAAAGTATGTGAAAGAGCCCTATAGAAGATTTCTTGAAAATAAACTTAGAGAAAATTTTGATTTTTTTGGAGTTCCAATCCAGATAATATTTAAAGAAAAGTAATTACATTTTTTCTTTCAGTTCATTGAGTGTAGATTTAACTTTTTGAAGCTTTTCAAGAATTATTAAATTCTTTTTGGGAGCAAGATCTTTATATTTTAATTGCTTTTTTGCCCCTTCGATAGTTAATCCTTTTTCTTTGAGTAAATGATATATTAAATGAATATTAGAAAGATCTTTGGAAGTATATTTTCTTGCACCACTAACTTTCTTCTTTGGTTTAATTTCTTTAAATTCTCTTTCCCAAAATCTTAGTAGGGAGGTGTTGACTTTAAAGGCTTTGGCTACTTCTCCAATTGTATAATATCTTTTTTCGGGGATATCTTTAATCATTAATCTAATGATTGATTTTCTTGATTTGCTTGATTTACCAATAAGTCAAATTCACCGGCACTAAGATTACCGTAATAAAAATTTAAGGGATTTATCCGAATACCATCCTTAAAAATCTCATAGTGCAAATGAGGAGCTACAGAACGACCAGTATTTCCAACATAACCAATAAGATCTCCTCTTTTAACAGTTTTTCCTCTTTTTACTGCATAACCGTCTAAATGAGCATAAAGACTAACATAACCAAACCCGTGATCGATTCTTATATGCTTACCATAACCAGGCGCTCTGTTATCAGCACGTTTTACTATACCACCTCCCGATGCATATATAGGAGTACCTTTTGAAGCACTAAAATCCATACCCTTATGCATTCTTCTTTTTTTTGTAAAAGGGTCAGTTCTATAACCAAATCCAGAGGCCATTCTTTTCACATCTTTATTCTTAACAGGCTGAATACTTGGGATTGCTTCTAGAAGTTTTTTCTTGCTTTTAGAAAGGCTTTCAATTTCCTCGAGAGATCTTGATTGAATAACTATTTGTTTTGTTAAAATATCTAATCTTTCAGTTAGGTCAATTATCAGTTCAGAATTTTCATAACCTTCTAAATCTTTATACCGATTGATACCACCAAATCCAGCTCGTCTTTGTTCCTCTGGTATAGGACTAGCTTCAAAATAGATTCTATAAAGGTTATTATCTCTATCCTCTATATTAGTTAAAACAGATTCAATTTCATCTAATTTTTTATTTAAAATATCAATTTGAAACTCATAATTTTTTAATTCTCTTTCCTGAAGAACTTCTTTGGGCGTATTTATAACATTATTGTACAGTAATCCAAATAAGATAGAAATCCCAAAAATTAGAGAAGAAACTAAAAAAAGAAAAAAATTAGAAATTTTTCGAACTTTACCTGATTTTATGGGCAGGTAAGAGAGTTTTTCTTTATCGTAATAGTATTTATTCTTAAACATCTATTAATTAGCACTTAATTTGAATCTACAAATATAAAAATAAATCAATCTTTGAAATTATTTTATGAGCTTTACTATTAATCTAAAAAACTATCTTTACAAAAACTTTAAGTAATTCTCTTTATTTAATGAAATCAGAAGACATAAGAAAAAAGTTTCTAAAGTTCTTTGAGTTGAAGAATCACGCCATAGTGGATTCAGCACCAATGGTTATAAAAAATGATCCAACCTTGATGTTTACCAATGCAGGAATGAATCAATTTAAAGATTATTTTTTAGATAATGCAGTTCCTAAAGATTTAAGAATAGCTAATACGCAAAAATGTCTAAGGGTATCCGGCAAGCATAATGATTTGGAAGAAGTCGGAATAGATACATATCATCATACATTTTTTGAAATGCTTGGTAATTGGAGCTTTGGTGATTATTTCAAACAAGAAGCAATAAAATTAGCCTGGGAATTACTTACTGAGATTTTTAAAATTGATCCAAATATACTTTATGTTACTGTTTTTGAGGGAGATAAAAAAGATGGTTTAAATAAGGATAGTGATTCATATAAATTTTGGAAAGAGATAGTTCCTGAAGAAAGAATTATACCTGGAAGGAAAAAAGATAATTTCTGGGAAATGGGAAGCACTGGACCCTGCGGACCTTGCTCAGAAATTCATATTGACATTAGAGAAGAAAAAGAAAAAAAAAATAATCCTGCTGTAAATCTTGTAAATAAGGATCATCCTGAGGTAATAGAACTTTGGAATCTTGTATTTATTGAATTTAATAGAAAATCTGATGGTTCTCTTGAAAGATTACCCAAGCAACATGTTGATACAGGAATGGGTTTTGAAAGACTATGTATGATTCTCCAATCTAAAAAGTCAAGTTATGATACAGACATTTTTCAGCCAATTATCAGAGAAATTGAAAATTTAACACAAACTCAATACGGAAAACAAGAAAATATTGATCGATCAATTCGAGTAATTGCTGATCATTTTAGAACTGTTTATTTTTCAATAGCTGAAGGTCAATTGCCAAGTAATAATGGAGCAGGATATGTAATAAGAAGAATATTAAGAAGAGCTATTCGCTATGGATTTACTTTTTTAAATCAAAAAGAACCTTTTATACATAAATTAGTTGATACGTTATGTCAACAATTAAATTCTATTTTCCCTGAGCTTCAAAAGGAAAAGAAACTAGTTTATAATGTTGTAAGGGAAGAAGAGAATTCTTTTCTTAAAACTTTAGATCAAGGACTAGTTCTTTTAGAAAACATTATTGAAACAAATAAAAATAAAGTAATTGATGGTAAAAAGGCTTTTGAACTATATGATACTTATGGCTTTCCATTGGATCTAACAGCATTGATTGCAAATGAGAAAGGATTTCAAATTGATAAAAAACAATTTGATAAAGAAATGAATAAACAAAAGGAGCGTTCTAGAAAAGCCTTTACAACAAAGGCTGATGATTGGCAAGTATTAATTGAAGATGATATTGAGGAGTTTATAGGTTATGATATTCTAGAGGCTGACGTAAGATTAGTAAAATATAGAAAAGTCAAAACAAATAAAGATGGAGAATTTTATCAATTAGTTTTTAATTTAACCCCGTTTTATCCTGAAGGAGGTGGACAAGTTGGTGATAAAGGTTATATTGAAACTCAAAACGGTCAACTTCATTATATTACTGATACTAAAAAAGAAAATAATCTTATTATTCATTTTTCTAAAACATTACCAACTAGAATAGAGGAAAAAATTAAAGTTTATGTAGATAAAAAACAAAGACTAAGAACCTCTTGTAATCATTCCGCAACACATTTATTACACCAAGCTTTGAGATCAATTCTGGGAGATCATGTTGAGCAAAAGGGATCAATGGTACATTCTGGAATGTTTAGATTTGATTTTTCACATTTTACTAAAATTTCTTTAGAAGAAATTAAATCAATAGAAAACTTTGTCAATTCAAGGATTCAAGAACAAATTAGCATAGAAGAAGAAAGAAACATACCATATAACGAAGCACTAAAAAGAGGAGCAATTGGACTTTTTGGTGAGAAATATGGCGATACTGTCAGGACTATAAAATTTGGAAATTCTTATGAGCTATGTGGTGGTACTCATGTTAAAAATACTTCGGATATATTACGTTTTAAAATTATGTCTGAATCATCAATTGCTTCAGGTATTAGAAGGATTGAGGCAATTACAGGAGATGCTGTAATTGATTATTTTGAAACTCAAACTAAGGTACTTGAATCTGTAAATACACTTTTGAGTAATCCTCAGGACACTTTAAAGGCTGTAAATAAATTGCATACTGAAAATATCTCTTTTCGTAAAGAGATCTCAGATTTGCAAAAAGTGAAGATTCAAACAATTGAAAATAATCTCATAAAAAAAATTCTAAAAAAAAATAATTCATCTTTTGTTGTTGAACAAGTCAATTTAGATTCTAGTTCAATTAAAACACTTTGCTTTGAAATGGGTAAAAAATATAAAAACCTTATGATGATTCTTGCTTCTGGAAATAAGAATGAAGCTATTCTTTGTTGCTATATCTCAAAAGAACTAGTTGAAAAGTCTCAATTTAACGCCGTAAAAATAGTTAATTCTCTAAGTGATTACATTGGAGGTAAAGGAGGAGGTCAACCATTTTTTGCTGTTGCAGGGGGTAACAATCCAAAAGGTATTAATAAAGCATTAGATACGGCAAGAAAACTTTTTTAAATCTGATTTGTATCTAATTCCTGGGGAGGAAAATTCAATAGAATTTTAGCTACAAACTCATTAATTCGCTGATCTCTATTTTTCGAATATTCATTTATAAGACCCTTTCCTTTTCCTTGCCATACTAATTGATTGCTTTCAGAATCAATAATATTAAGGTAAAGAATCCCTTCTGTTTGAGAGTTAATGTAGTTATGATTAGGTCCCCAAAACCATGGATTCCAAAAACTGGAGTTAACAATGGAATTAATATATATTTTTTCTTTTGCTTCAGTGCTAATACTTACTATAAGATCAGGTGAATTTGATTTAGAAATATTTTTATTTTGCATCTCCATATCAACAGCTTTTAAAATCCTTCTTTTATCTAAATCTGAAATCTTAACTTTATCAATACTTGGTTTATAAAAAGCATAAGTTTCATATTTTGAAAAATTTACACTTGTATCATGATCAGTAAAAACAGTTATTGATCCACATGATGAAATTATCAAAACACAAATGAAAAAAAATATTTTTTTTGACATAGTTCTTTATTTTAATTAATTTCAAAAATTATGCCAAAGTTTAATATGTAGCTTAAAAAGATGAGATTAAATCCAGAATTAATGCTTTTTCTAATTATTTCTTTAACTATTAATAGTTGTGGGTTATTAAAAAATAATAAACAATATAAGTCAAAAAAAAATCAAAAATCTATTAAACAATCAACGGTTATTGAAAATGAAGATCAAAAAATAACTTCTTTTGATAGAGCTGAACTTTATATAAAAACTTATTCTTCAGTTGCTAAATCTGAAATGAATAAATATGGTATCCCTGCAAGTATTACATTAGCTCAGGGTCTCTTGGAGTCTGGAATGGGGATTGGATATTTAGCTAAAAATGCTAACAATCATTTTGGAATTAAGTGTCATAAAAATTGGAAAGGAGGTCGTATTTATTATGATGATGATGAAAAGGGTGAGTGCTTCAGGGTATATTTAAATCCATTAGAATCATATTATGATCACTCAATATTTTTAAAGGATAGAAGTAGATATTCATTTTTGTTTGATCTGAAATCAAATGATTATATAGGATGGGCAAAAGGCTTAAAAAAAGCAGGTTATGCTACTGATCCAAAATATTCAACAAAGCTAATTAGTCTCATAGAAAGATATAATTTATCTAGATTTGATGATTCAAACTTCAAAACATTAAATAAGAAGAAGGAAAAAAAATATCGTCTAATTATTCATCAAGTAGAAAAAGGTGATACTTTATTTTCTATATCAAGAAAATACAATGTAGACATCAAAGATTTAATTGACCAAAATAATATCACAAACAAAACAATTTATATTGGCCAAAATATTAGTATTAAAGTTAGGGATTAGATTAAAAGTTTTAAAATAATTTCTATCGCTTTTTAATTCGATTCCTTCTTTTTTCAGAATTTTCATTTCTTAATTTTTGCCGTGCTCTCCATTCTTTATATTGATTTTCATCTAGAATTAGTTTAAATTTTTCTTGAAGTAATTTTTGATGATCTAAAAATTGCACCCTTAAATTAAAAGATTCGTCTTCTGATATTCCTTTCTTTCTTTTTTGTCTAATTTTTTCACCTTCGATTAAGTGTGATTTCAAAAAAGTTATAATTTTTTCCTCCTGCAAATTGGTAAGATCTAGGCGGAGTGATAATTGTTTTGTTGTTAGAATTGCTTCTTGTTCTGGATTGAATATTTTATTTAACTTTTCATTGTTTTGCTGAGAAAATGAAAGATTTAAGAAACATAGAATTGGCATGAGTAAGAGTTTTTTCATAGTGGTTATTTTCATCTTATATATTCTTAACCAAAAAATAAAATGTACCCCCTACTTATTGTAATCGTTTAACAAAAAATAAATTCTTTTCTTTGATTACTTTAACTAAGCTTTTTTTAACTAGTGATTTGATTGTTTTATCCCATTTTTTACCACTTAAATTACTTTCTTCCTTGACAATGTTTAGTAAAATTGGCTTTTCTTTTTTAAGAAGTTCAAAAACTTTTTTTTCTTCTTCATTAATATCTAACGTTTTCTTTTCAGGTCTCATTTGAGGGAAAAAAATTACTTCTTGTATCGAATCACTATTAGTTAAAATCATTGTTAATCTATCAATGCCTATACCTATACCAGATGTTGGCGGCATACCATATTCCAAAGCTTTCAAAAAATCTTGATCAATAAACATTGCTTCATCATCTCCCTTTTTACTTAGTAATAGTTGATCTTCAAATCTCTTACGCTGATCTATCGGATCATTTAATTCAGAGTATGCATTAGCTATTTCTTTTCCATTAACTATTAGTTCAAATCTCTCTGTAAGATTTTTATCTTTTCTATGCTCTTTAGTTAAAGGACTCATAGATTTTGGATAGTCAATTATAAAAGTAGGTTGAACATAATACTCTTCACATTTTTTACCAAAAATAGCATCTATCAGTTTCCCTTCCCCCATAGAATCAGTAATTTCAATTCCCATTTTTTTCGCACTCTCTCTAATTTGAGACTCATTCATTTTAGAAATATCAATTCCCGTATGTGTTTTAATTGCTTCAAAAATTGGAATTCTAGGGTAGGGTGGTTTGAAGTCAATTTCTTTATTTCCTATTTTTGCTTTTGTAGTGCCATTAACTCCAACAGCTATTTTTTCAAGAAGTTTTTCAGTAGTTTCCATCATCCAGAAATAATCTTTGTAAGCAACGTAAAGTTCCAACACTGTAAATTCTGGATTATGTGAACGATCCATACCTTCATTTCTAAAATCTTTTGAAAATTCATATACCCCAGGGAATCCTCCAATAATTAGTCTTTTTAGATATAGTTCATTTGCAATTCTTAGGTATAGAGGAATATCTAATGCGTTATGATGAGTAATAAAAGGTCGAGCTGAAGCACCTCCAGGGATAGGTTGAAGAATAGGTGTTTCTACTTCAAGATAATTTTTATTGTTATAAAAATCTCTAATTAAATCATATATCTTAGATCTTTTAACAAAAACTTCTTTTACTTTAGGATTAAGTATTAAATCCAAATAACGTTGACGATATCTTAACTCAGGATCGTTGAAATGATCATAAACATTTCCCTCAGAATCAGTTTTTGGGATGGGTATTGGGCGAAGACTTTTACTTAACAATTTAAAATTTTTTACCATTAAGGTTTTTTCTCCTACTTGAGTTTTGAAAAGCTCTCCTTCTAAACCAATTATATCTCCAATATCAAGAAGTTTTTTATAAACCTCATTGTAAAGCTCTTTGTTTTCTTCTGGACAAATTTCGTCCCGGTTGAAATATACCTGGACTCTACCATGAAAATCTTGTAATTCAGCAAAACTTGCTTTTCCTTGAATTCTTCTTGACATTAGTCTTCCAGCGATAATAACTTTTTTTCCTTGGATAAAATTTTCTTTAATTTCTTTTGAATTAGAATTTATCGGATATAGGTTGGCTGGATACAAACTAATCCCTAATTTTTTTAAAGCTTGAAGTTTTTCTCTTCGTATTTTTTCCTGTTCTGAAAGATAGCTCATTTACGACATTAATTTTTACAAAGATAATTAGTCTATATTAATAGGGAGTGAAATTTCATATCTTTGGAAAGGTTTTTTGCACAAACTTTTCAGCTTTTAATTTTATGAATAAAAAGAATAAAAAATTAATTATTAAAGATTTGGGTAAAATCTCTTATCAGTATGGATTAAATCAACAGGAAAAGTATTTTTCAGAGATAATCAAAACTAAAAAATCAAATTATAGGAAAGAACAATTATCAAAAACAGATAATTTTTTACTTTTTGTAGAGCACTATCCTGTTTATACCCTTGGCAAAAGTGGAGATATTAATAATTTACTTGCAAACATGGAATCCTTAATTGAAAAGGATATAGAGTTTTTTAAAACAAATAGAGGAGGGGATATAACTTTTCATGGGCCTGGACAGGTTGTGGTCTATCCTATTTTAGATCTTGATAATTTTTTTACTGATATTCACAAATATCTTAGGACATTAGAGGAAGTTATTATTACAACACTTTTAGATTATGGTATTTCAGGGTTCAGGATTTCTGGTCAAACAGGTGTATGGGTTGGAAATGATAAATTTTCACCAAAAAAAATATGTGCTTTTGGTGTTCGGGCTAGTAGATGGGTAACAATGCATGGAATGTCTCTAAATGTTAATACAAATTTGGACTACTTCAATAATATAATTCCCTGCGGGATAAATGATAAAGGAGTTACCTCTATGAAAGAAGAACTTGGAAAAAAAATTTTACTTTCTGAAGTAAAAAAAAGCGTTACAAAACATTTTATTAATCTTTTTGAAATTGAAGCTAAAATTTAGTTTTAATTAATTTGATAAATTAAAACTTCTTTATCACCCGATAAAACAGTTAGCTCAATTGGTTTATCCTTATCAGCATTTGAGAGATCTGCTTCTGAAGTTCCATAAACAGGAAACCCTCCAACTGAATTGCCATTACTATAATAAAGGTATACCTTTTCTGCTTGTAGATCAGTTATTGAAATATAAAGAGTGTTATTGATATAAAATATTTTAGGTCTTGTATAATTCCCAAAGGGTAATTTTACAGGAATACCTTTTATGGTTAAAATATTTTCAGAAAAAGTAACTAGAGATTTAGTTGTTGACTCTATGTAATGGTTATTACCAAGATCTAATTTTGTTTTAAAGACATTGCCTTTAGTATCAATTTGGACTAAGTTACCTTCTTTATCAGTAGTTGTGAAAGTATCTAAATATGAAAAAATTGTATTATCACTAAAATTTATATCATCTTTTAACTTGATTCGATCTTGCCCTTTTCGGTTTAAAATTTTTAATCTCTTTTTTTGCTTAAAAATCAGGTAATCTTTGCCTGATATTCTTATGTGTTTAGGGGGGTGAGTTATTCTTTCTTTAATTAATTTTGGATTAAATCCAGTTACTTTTTTTCCTTTACTGTCATACATTAAAGTTGAAGAGTTGTTTACTACTAAAAACCTATAATTTCTATTTGAGTCGTAGTCAAAAACAGATAATGGTATTGAAGAATCATTCTTTTCTAGTTTTATATTAAATGGCTTAACAATTTCCCCATTACGATCTAGAATTAAAAATCTATCCTTAGTTCTAAATGCCATTTGAAGGCGTTTATTTTTATATAAATCTACTTGTTTAATGTCTCCTAATATTTTCCCGCCCAATTTTTTTCTCCACAATAATTTTCCCTTATTTGAAAAAAGGTATAACACATTTTGATTATCCTGAATTACAATATCCATCTCTTTGGATCTATGATTCTTGATCCATTTAGGAGGTTTTGAAGTGTTATTTTCAAGACTTAGATTATACTGATTAACAGCAGTATTTTTTTTCAGTTTAGGCAAGTTTCTTTGAATTTTAAAATGAAGGTGTGAATATTCTTCTTCAATTATACCTTGCATAGCAATTAGAGGAAATTGTTTTGGGTTTATTTTTTTTAACACTTCTTCTTTGTATGAATTTTCACCCCAGCTTGGGATCAATTTTGAAGTATTCCCAATCCATATAAAAGAATTAATATTTGAAAGGGATTGTTTAAGAGATTTAAAATTATTATCTCTTGAAAGTGTACTTCCATTTTTATAGTTGCTAAAAATAGTTTTGAGGAGAGATTCATTTTCGCTAATAATAAAAAATGAGTCTAGTTGTATTAGCCACTTTAAATCAGTTTTTTCTCCAGAAAGATTAATAAAATTTTCAATCTCAATTGGTAGTTTAACTGAATAATAAATATTCGAGCGAAATTTTTTTTCATTTCCAGAGGTATATTTTAAAAGTCTATTTGTCTCGATATTATTTGAATGAAAAATCACTGCTTTATTTTCATCTTGTCTAAGCCACCCAATTTCATTAATATCTGAAATTGCTGAAAAATCGATTTTTTTTATTGCCAAGTTGCTTTTAATGGCATATTTCTTAAAATTTTCTTCAAGCTGCTGAATATTTTCAATTGTTAAACCAAGATAACTTGAAAAATTATTAGGAATAATTTCAGGAATATTTATTCTTGTTGGCTTTTGACCTTTAATTAAATCAAGAAAATTAGGTATGGAGTCATTTATAAAACCAATTCCGTTTAATGAAAATATATCTGATGAAAAATCCATGTCTAGTCCAATCCATTCATTACCGGTTTTAGGAAAAATTGGTACATAAGGAAAGAATTTACCAAAGATTTTTTTTGCTTGGGGATGGATAAAAATATTTATATTACTTTCATTATCCATTATTTGAGTTAATTCATTAAACCTTTTATCAACTATTCCTTTTTTCTTATTTAGATAGTTTCTAATACAGTCTTCAATAACTAATTTTGATTCGGATACAATTTTAAAGCCATCAATATTAGAGACGTATATTTTTGTCTTATTCTTTTGTTCATTAATTCCAATTTCAATTCCACTATACATGATTTTTTCATTGTACAACATAATAGTATCAGTTTCATTTATATTAGAAATAAAACTAATCGCATCCTTATTTTTACCTATTCTTGTAAAGAAAAATAAGATCTCTTCACTATTAAAAGATGGCAATAGTAGATTAAATCTTTCTTTATAATCTTTTTCTATTGAGAGGATATTTGTAAGTAAATTAGATGATTTTATTTGAGAAATTTCATTTACTTTAAAGACCAGAAAAGTATTTTGAGGGAGATAATCAAATGATTTAAAGTTTTCTCTAGATTCAGTAACACATCCTAAGAAAAATATTACTAAAAAAAGTTTTAGAATTCCTTTAATCATTGTTCAAAAATATAAAACTCATTTAGCCTTACATGTATCTATTTTAATAATTAAAATTATTTTTTCAACAAATAGTTAAGATTAGAATAACTTTAATTTAATTTGGTTTGAAAAGAGGTTAAATGATTTACGGTGATATTTTGTTATACCATGTTTCTTTATTGCCTCTCTATGTTTTTTTGTGGGGTACCCCTTATTACTGGCCCAATAATAATTTTTAAATTTCTGATGAATTAATTTCATATATTCATCACGATAAGTTTTAGCTAAAATTGATGCTGCAGCTATATTTTGAAATTTAGCATCTCCTTTAATTATGCATTTATAAGGAATTTTTTTAAAACTTTTAAATTTATTCCCATCAACAGAAATAAATTCAGGACAAATAGAGAGTTTTCCTAAAGCTTTGTGCATTGCTTTAATACTTGCATTTAGAATATTTAATTTATCTATTTCATTTTGCATGACATGTTCTACAGAAAAATCTATGGCTTTCAATTCGATTTCTTTACGTAAATCATTTCTTTGATTTTCTGTTAGTTTTTTTGAATCATTTAGTTTTGGTATACAAACATCTCTTGGAAAGATTACAGCAGCAGCAGTAACAGGACCAGCTAAACATCCTCTTCCTGCTTCGTCAGTTCCAGCTTCTACTAAAGTTGTAAGTTGTCTTTTTAACAATTACCTAATTTTTAGAAAAACAATATAATTACATTTGTTTTAACTTCGTA
>CETH01120737.1_pt1 | contig 15781 bp, 10 predicted proteins | sample 361461 | NCBI WGS metagenome assembly CETH01 (sample SAMEA2622695, study PRJEB7988) | marine metagenome | isolation source: saline water (ENVO:00002010), including
AGGGTTTCAATTAAATGATAACCAAAATCTGTTTCAATGGGGCCTATAACAGAATTTAATTCAGCTGTAAAAGCAGCAGTTTCAAAGCGCTTAACAAGTAAACCTCTTTTTACCCAACCTAAACTTCCACCATTGTTTTTTGATCCAGGGTCATGAGAATGTTTGTTTGCTAAAACAGAAAAATCAGCGCCGTTTATTAATTCTTTTTTTAATTTTTCTAAAAAGAGAAAAGAGGTTTTTTTAGAACTATCACTAGGTTTTGTTTTTATTAAACAATGTCTTATTTTTGCTGTTATAGGAATTGTTGGCAAACTGTCTTTATATGTTTTATAAAAACTTAAAACATCAGACCTGGTTACTTTTATAGAACTAATCAATGTTTGTTGATATCGTTCAGAAACTAGTCTGTCCTGCATATCATACCAAAATTCTCTTTTGAAATCTTTTAAACTTTGGCCAAGAATTTCTTCAGCTTTTTTTTCACTCCCAGCTTGAGCAATAAGCATTTCAATTTGTTGTTCTAAAGCAGAGTTAACCTCTTTTTCTTCTACAATAACAGAGTCCAGTTCTGCCTTTTTAAGTATTATTTTTTGATCTATCATTGACTGTAAAACGGAAGATTGTAAAGATAAAAATTTTTCAGTTTCTTTTTCTGGGTCTATTTTATTTTGAATAAGAGACATGTTAACCATTTGAGCCAGGTCGCTTTTTAAAACAATGTGTTCTTCTATTATTGCAGCAACACCATCAATTGTTTGGTTTTCTTTTGAAAAAAGGAAAGATAAAAAAATAAAAAAAACAACAAATTTCATAATTATTGATATTTAGGGTTAATATAAATTTCAAATTGATTTTTAATGCTATCTAAATACAAAAGAGACTTTTCTCTCTCTTCTTTTTTGTATAATCTTTGATATATTTCATCATATACAATATCAAGGCCGCGATAAGAACCTTTTTCGTATTTTTTTATTATTTTAAATAGATGATAACCTTTTTTTGTTTTTATTGGGCCCACAACAGATTCATTTGTTTCAAATATTTTTTTAAACACAGGGTCTATTCTGTCTTTTTTAATAATTTTTGATTCAATTAAATAATTAATTATGGGTGTTTTGTTTTTTTTGTTTTCATTGGTCACAAGTTTTTCTTTAATCGTTTTTGATAAAGATATCTTATTTGTTAGATAGTGTTCTATAAAAGCCTCATCAGCGCTACGAATAAAACTCATTTTGTTTTCTTTATAATAAGCTAAAATGTTTTCTTTTGATATTATAATATTACTATCAAGGTTTTGTTTTAAAAAAGAAGCTATAACAAGGTCTTTAAAAAAAACATCTCTTTTTTTTATAAGCAGACTGTCTTTATCAAAGTCCTTTTCTTTTGCTTTGTTTAATAAAATTGTATTATCTATCCAATTAGACACAAGACTAGGAATGTGTTTTTTATTAATAGTTTTATTAGCACTTAGATTCTTTAGTGTAAGTGTTTTGTTGTTAACCCTAGCTAAGACAGGACTATCTTGTTTTTTTTGTGTTTCACAAGACATTAAACAAACCACGATAATTAGGGGGTATATTACCAAAACTAAACCAAGCGTTATTTTATTAATTTTATAAAAGAAAACAAGAGACTCATTGAAGGAAAAAATTTTTTAGTTTTAAACCGTATGATTAAATCAAAATCTTTATTGTTTTCATATTTGTAACTTACTAATCTTTTATGCTTAAAGTTTTTAACGGTTTTAAAAAAAGCGTCAATATCAAAATCTAGATTTTGATTTTTAAAAAACAAAGATAAGGTTTCATTTGATGCTTCTATTTTGCTTATTAAAGAACCTAAAAGCATTGTTTTTACTTTTACAGTGTTTATTAAAACAATGGTTTCTTTTGGAGGCGGGCCAAAGGCGTCATTTAAGTTGTTTTCTATTTTTTTAATTTCTTTAATGGAAGAAGCTTTTGAAAGCTGATAGTAATAGTCAATCCTCATTTGTTCTCTTTTTATATAAGAAGAGCTTAATTCTGCTTTTTCGCTAATTATTAAAAGAGGTGGCTTTTTATTTTGTTTGCCCTTTTTAAGGGTCTCTACCTCTTCTTTTAAAAGTTCGCAATACATTTCAAACCCGACTGTTGAAATGTGACCACTTTGTTTATAACCAAAAAGACTACCAGAACCTCTTATTTCTAAATCTTTTTGTGAAATGTTATATCCACTACCGAGCGCTGTGTTTTTTTCAATTGCTTTAAGCCTATTATACGAAGAGACATCAAGTTCTTTTTTTTGAGGAATTAGCAAAAGGCATTCTGCCTGTTTCTCTCCCCTTCCAACACGACCCCTAATTTGATATAGTTGTGCAAGTCCAAAGTTTTGAGCGTTATTCACTATAAGAGTGTTCGCGTTTGTTACATCTAGCCCAGACTCTATTATTGTGGTGCAAACTAAAATATCAATTTTTCCATCAAAAAAGGCTAAAACAACTTCTTCTAGATGCTTGCTTGACATTTTTCCGCTTGCGCCTTCTATTGTTTGACTTTTAAATCTTTGTTTAAGTTTTTTAACTATTATTGGTATTGTTTTTATATCGTTGTTTAAAAAATATATTTGACCCTTTCTATTCAACTCCCGTTTGATTCGATTATATATTAAGTCCCAATTAAAATATTTAACAAAAGTAGTGATTGGTTTTCTTGAAAGCGGTGGTGTTTTAATAGTGCTAAGATTTCTTATGCCGACTAAGGACTGTTGTAGAGTTCTTGGTATAGGCGTAGCTGTTAAGGTCAACACATCAACGTTGTTTTTAATAGACCTAATTTTTTCTTTATGCTTAACCCCAAAACGATGTTCTTCGTCAATAATTAACAGACCCAAGTTTTTAATAAAAACATCTTTTGATAAAACTCTATGGGTTCCAATAAGGACATCTGTTTTGCCTTTTTTTAATTGTAAAATTGTTTTTGTTTGTTCGGTTTTAGATTTGAAACGAGATAAAAGAGACACCCGAACTCCAAACGGTGAAAGACGTTCGTTGCAGGTTATAAAGTGTTGGTCTGCCAGTATTGTTGTTGGGCAAAGCAGAACAGATGTTTTGTTTGATAGGCAGGCTTTAAAAATAGCTCGAATTGCCACTTCTGTTTTTCCAAAACCCACATCACCGCAAATGAGGCGATCCATTGGCTTGTTTTTGTTCATGTCTCTATATACGTCTAAGATTGCTTTTTTTTGATCTGGCGTTTCAAGAAAAGAAAAAGAGCTAGACAGGGCATTCCCGATATCGTTTTCTTTAACATAGTTAAAATTTCTTTTTTGAAGTTTTTTTGAATAAAGAGAAAAAATCTCATAAGCAACCACTTTAACAGAAGTGCGTGTTTTTTTTATTTCGCCTAACCATTTTTTAGAACCAAGAGTTGAAAGACTAGGTTTTTTTCCTGTGCCCACATAGCGATGAATTAAATCAAGATTTTCCATGGAGACAAAGACTTTGGTATTGTTTTTATATTCAAGTTCAACACCTTCAATAACCCCTATCTTAGATCTTTTTTCAATTGGGCCAAGATAAGAACCAACGCCAAAAGATTTATGAACAACAAGGTCGCCTTTTGTTAGTTGTGAAACGCTAGTCTTTGAAAAGTTGAAAACATTATTAGAGCGGCTTGGCTCCCATCGGTTTTTTTGTGAATATGTACCTAAAAAATCATTTTCGCTAAGAAAAAAAACCCCTAGTTTTTTAGAAAAAAAACTTTTTTCAATTGATCCATATATGAAATTAGGTTGTACGTTTTGAAAAACCACGGGGGCTTTCTTTGTCTGAGATATAAAAAACACATTTTTAAATCCATTTAATGTTTTGTTAATATCAAATTGATTGTTTTTAGTTGTTTTCTTTGGAAAAAAATACGTACAAAAACCTAAGTTTTTCTTTTGCTTCTCATTGTTAAAACTTAAGGAAAATAGGGCGTTATTAATCTTCACGCTTACCAGCAGGGCAGCAGGGCAGTAGTCTATAAGGTTAATATTATCAGACACTTGTGTTTTTTTAAAACCTTGAACATAAACACGGTTTAGTTTTTGAAGGGAGAGTTGTGATCTAGGGTCAAAAGAACAGATGTTATCAACTTTGTTAAACTCAAATGAAACACGTATAGGGTTTTTTTGGTGTTTTGGAAAAAAATCAACAACGTCACCTTTTTGAGAAAAAGAGCTGGGTTGTTCAACCATATCTACCTTTTCATGCTCTAAAGACAGTAAAAACTCAACAAAACTCTCCTGGTTTAAGGTTTCCCCAATGGAAAAAGAAAGAACTTTTTTGTTTCGGGCCAAACCTGTGGGTATGTTTTTTTTATTAAAAGATCGCGGTGTTCCAAGGCACGAAACCCCTCTTTTTTCTGACAGCCTTATCAAGCTTTCTTTTTGATATCTGTCGTCTTCTTTTTCAAAACCAGGAACGCGGTTTTCTTTTTCTTTTAAAGGGAAATATGTAAAAACAGCAGAGCTGTGTTCTTTGGCTGTGTTATAAAAATCAAACACATCGTTATCGTTTTGAAACTCTAAAAGAAATTTTTTGTCGGTTTCTAATACAAGCTCAGATAAAAAAACAACTAAAGCGTCCTTTGTTAGGCCCGCTATGTTTTTTTTGTTTAAGAAACCAAAAAATTTATTTTTTTTAAAAACTGTGTTTTGTTTGTGTTTCACGTGAAACAATTATTTAATTAAATAAATATTTAAAACAGAAATATCAGCTGGGGTTATTCCTGCTATTCGCATAGCTTGGCCAAGGTTTTCGGGTCTTAACAGTGAAAGCTTTTCAATCGCTTCCTTTGAAAGGCCTCGCATTTTTTTATAGTTTGTTTTTTTTGGTATTTTAAGTTGGTTGTTTTTTTCTATTTGTTTTATTTCTTTTAGGTGTCTATTTATATACCCTTCATATTTTATATCAGACTCTACGTCGTACATAATGTCTTTTTCTAGCCATTTGGGTATGGTCGTTTCTTTTTGTGTTGTGTTTTTTAGTATGTCAAAAATAGACACGGACGGTCTTTTTAAAATGGTTTTAGCAGGCGTTTTTTGTGAGATGTCTTCTTTGTTTTTTAGCGTGCTTTTATCAATAGATGTGTCGAGTTTTTTTTCTATCGCGGTTTTCAGGCTTGTTATGTTTTTAAAAAGCTGAAGGCTTTCTTTTGTTAGTAGTTTGTGTTTTTTTGAACATAAAAACAACCTTTCAAAGGTATTAGAATATCGCAACAGTAGCCTGTGTTCTGCTCTTGATGTAAACATTCTGTATGGCTCAAGGGTGTCTTTTGTTATTAAATCGTCAATCATAACACCGATATAGGAAGAGCTCCTTGATAAAACAAGGGCTGGAAGATGCTTCTTTTTGTTCGCTGCGTTAACACCGCATATTAAACCCTGCGCTGCGGCCTCTTCGTAGCCAGAGGTGCCGTTCATTTGCCCTGCAAAAAACAAACCGGAAACATCTTTTGTTTCAAGCGATGCTTTTAACTGCGATGGCGGAAAAAAATCATATTCAATTGCATAACCAGGTCTTAATAGTTCAACCTCTTTTAAGCTTGGTATTGTTTTTAATGCAGCGACCTGTGCTTCTTCTGGCAGGCTTGTTGAAAACCCGTTAATGTATATTTGGTCAGAGTTTTTCCACTCAGGTTCAAGGTGTATTAGATGAGAAGGTCTGTTTTCAAATTTAAAAACCTTGTCTTCTATTGAAGGGCAATATCTGGGGCCGATGCCACCAATGTCTCCAGAAAACATTGGAGAAAGGTTTAGGTTTTTTTTTATTATGCTGTGTGTTTCTTCGTTCGTGTTAATTGTATGACAGGGGTCATTCGGCGGGTTAAAAGCCTTTGTTGAATAAGAAAAAGGCATAGGGTTTTTGTCGCCAAAAGATTTGGTTGTTTTTGTCCAGAGAATACTGTTTTTTAAAGCTCTTGGGGGTGTTCCTGTTTTTAGCCTTCCAGTTCTAAATCCATAAGAAGACAAAGATTCGGTTAGTCCCTCTGATCGTTCTTCCCCCATTCTACCCGCCAATATTTTTCTTTCTCCGATATGAATTATTCCAGATAAGAAGGTTCCCGCAGTAACAATCCCATTGGAACACTTAATGGTTTCACCAGACCTCAATTTGAACCCCCTTATTTTATAATTTTTTATTTGTATGGAAGTTGCCTCGCCTTTAATAATCGAAATTGGGGATTTTAATACTTTTTGTAAGGCGATTTTTTCATAGAGCCTTTTATCTATTTGGGCTCTGGGAGACCAAACAGCTCTCCCCTTTTTTTTGTTTAATGTTTTAAATTGAAGGCCAGAAGCGTCTGCAACTTTTCCCATAACGCCTCCCAAAACATCTATTTCTCTTACTATTTGTCCTTTGGCTAAGCCACCAATTGCTGGGTTGCAGGACATTCTTGCTATCGCTTGTGGGTCCATTGTTATTATAGCAGTTTTGCATCCTAAAAAACTAGAAATTAAAGCCGCTTCTAAACCCGCATGGCCACCACCAACCACTACTATATCAAAGTTTTCTTTTATCAATTTGATTTATTTTCCTACACAAAAGTCAGAAAAAACCTTTTTTAATATGTCGTTAGTTGTTGTTTTTCCAGTAAATAGGTCTATTTTTGAAATAGCGGTTCGAATCTCAAACGCTATGATCTCAAGCGCCATGGGTTTGTTCGTAAAATGATTAAGAGATTGGGTTATATGGAGGTTTAAGCTGTCAACAGCTTCTTTTTGTCTGATGGTTGTTATTAGTGATTCGTTGGTGTTTGTTTTTAAAAAGCTAATCTTTTCTTTGATGTTTTGTTTAAGCGCATCAAGGCCAGACTCTTTTTTAGCAGAAACAGAAACCACGGTCTTTTTTGTTCCTTTGTAGGGCTGCAAGTCTTCTTTGTTATACACTAATATTTGTTTTTTAAACCCTTTAATATCAACAGGTTGATCCGTGTTAGTAAAAACAGAAATTATTATGTCAGAATTTTTAATTTCCCGTAAAGATCTTTTTATTCCTTCCTTTTCAATTTTATCTTTTGTGTTATGTATTCCAGCTGTATCAATCAATGTTACTGGTATTCCATCTAAAGTGGTCTCCGTTATAATTAGGTCTCTTGTGGTTCCAGGAATGTCGCTTGTTATGCTTTTGTTAATATTAATTAACTTGTTAACAAGAGTTGATTTTCCCACGTTTGGTTTGCCAATTACAGAAATTTTTAATCCTTTAGTATACGCATGCCCTTTTATAAAAGATTCTTTTAATCTGCTTGTTTCTGTTTCACATGATTTTAATGCCTTTTTAATTTTTTCAACAGTTTCGTTTGTAAGGTATTCTTCTTCTGAGACATCAAACTCAAACTCTAATGTTGAAAGGCAAAAAAGCAAGCGGCTTTTAACCTTGTTTATTTTTTTTGTTATTCCCCCTAAAAGGTTTTTGGTTTGTCTTTCTGCTGCATCTATAGATTTTGATTTTATTAAAAGACCAACTGATTCCGCTTGTAATAGGTCTAGTTTTCCATTTAAAAAAGCACGTTTTGTATATTCCCCAGGATGGGCTAGTCTTCCCCCAAAAGAGATTATTTCATTAATAATAGATTCTGAAATGTTTGGATTGCCGTGGCAAGAAACTTCAACAACGTCTTCTCCTGTGTATGATTTTGGAGCATAAAAAGCCGTAAAAACAACCTCATCAATTTTTTTATTATTAACGTGTATTGCCAATTTTGTAGGCTTTAGGTGTTTCAGATTGGTTTTTTTATTTGATAATTTTCTTGAGAAAGTTAGCGCTTTATCACCGCTAATTCTTATTAATGATATTGCTGAAAAACCAGTTGGGGTTGCTTGCGATACGATAGTGTCTTCCAATACAATCTCACCGCTAAGTTTTTGGTTTTGCAGGCATAAGTTTTTGTTGTGCTATTGTTAACACATTAAATAATGTGTAATAAAGATTTAAACCCGAAGGAAAATTATTAAAAATTAGAAAAAAGAAACCTGTCATAAAATATTGCATCATTTTTTGTTGAGGCTGTTGGTTGTTGCCGCTCATCATTCTTTGTTGGATAAACGTTGAAATAACCATTAAAATTGGTAAAAAAGCAATATGTGAACCATATAACGGTATTGTAAAGGGCAGGTCAAAAATTTTATCAGGCGCTGATAGGTCTTTTATCCACCACACAAAAGGTTCGCTTCTTAACTCTATGGTTGTTCTAAAAACAATAAAGAGAGCAAAAAGCAACGGCATTTGAAGAATCATTGGTAGGCAGCCGCCAAGTGGGTTTACCCCTTTTTCCTTATAAAGTTTCATAGTTGCTTGGTTCATTTTTTGAGGATCGTTTTTATATTTATCTCGAAGGGCATTAACCTGTGGTTGGATTTGTTGCATTGCCGATGTTGATTGGTAGCTTTTTTTTGTTAAGGGAAAGACCAAAATTTTAACCAAAAAAGAAAAAACAATAAGCACAACTCCGTAATTAGGAATATACTCATGCATTCGTTTTAGTGAATATAAAACAGCTTTTGAAACAGGCCTTATAAAAGACCAGCCAAAATCCATTATTGCTTCTAATCCAACGTTTAGGTTTTTGATTTTTTCGTATTCTAACGGACCTATGTATAACATAAAGTTTGAGTTTTTAAAACAGTCAAACGTAAAAGACATGTCATATTGCTCTCTATTGTTGTTTGAACCAGATAAGTGGGCAGACCTTACGTTGTTTGGGTCTTCTGGCATTAAACAAGACACAAAATATTTAGTCCTAATTGCACCCCAGTTTGTTATTCCGTTAAAGTTTTTTTTCTCTTTGTTTCCTGGTTTCGTTTTTAGCTCTTCTAACTCTTCTCCTTGGTAAATATATGCTTTAAAATAAGTTTTATCATCAGCGGTGTCTTTTTCAGTTGTAGATAGACCGCCATTCCATGAAAAGCCGACATCTCTATATATCATGTCTTTTATATCATTAAAGTCTAGATTAATATTTATTGTATAATTGTTTGGGTTAAAAGAAAATATTTTTTTAATAAAAAGGCCATCAAAAATTTCAAATTTATATTCTAGTGTGTTGTTGTTTCTATTAATTATTCGTCCAGGCTCTTTTGTTTTTGTCCAGTTTTGATTTAAGTCTATTGTTTCACCATCAAGGTTTTTTAGCTCTATCGTAAGGTTTTGAATTGAATTGTTATTTATAATGTTTACCAATTGACTGTCTGATGTCAGGTAGTTTTTAAATCTAAAGTTTTTAATCGTTCCGCCAGCTGCGTTTGAAAAAGTTGCGGTGTATAGAGGAGTCTCTATTGTTGAAAACAACTCTGGGCGCTTGGAGACCTTTTCGATTTTTTGTTTATAAGTGGGAGCGGTTTGATCAAGACTTGTTTTATTTAGGGGTTTAATTTCAGGTGTTATAGTTTTTAATGAGTCGTAATTGTTTTTTGTCTCTAGCGGTGGGCCAAAAATCTCCATGTATTTAGGCGTAAATAGCAAAACGAGGGCTATTAAGAAAAAGGCGATTAATGTGTTTCTGTCCATTTTATTTTACTGGGTCATGACCACCCGGATGAAGTGGGTTGCATTTTAGTATTCTTTTTATAGATAAAAACACTCCAACTAAAGCACCCTTTGTTCTAATAGAAGCTAAGGCGTAGTTAGAACAGCTAGGGTCAAAACGACAGTTTTGTCCTAAAAAAGGCGACACAGACACTTGATAGCTTTTAATTATAAAAGATAATAAAATTACAAGTGCGCGATTTAGCGACTTTATAAAAATCACGGGGAAAACTAAAGGGCGAGTCTTTTTCGGCCTTTTTTTCGACGCCTTTTTAAAACTGTTTTTCCGCCAACAGATGACATTCTTTTTCTAAAGCCATGTTTGTTGCGTCTTTTTCTATTGCTTGGTTGGTATGTTCTTTTCATTATGTTGTTATCTTTTGCTTAAAAAATTACAAAAGAGATTGGTTGAACACAAAAAGTATAACATATAAAGTTTTGTCGCGGGTTTTACAAAAAGAAATAGAAAAATTGAGCTAATAATTGTAATTTTTATATAGAAATAAATGTGGATAACTTGTGGATAACATCAAATACGACAAAATTGCCGCTTGGAAAGTAGTATATAATAATTTAAAAAAGGTTCTTCCAGGTCATGCAATCCATGCTTGGTTTGACCCTATTAAACCTATTTCTTTTAATAGTGAGGTTATGGTTTTAGGTGTGCCAAGTCAGTTTTTTCTTGAATGGATTGATTCACATTATAGCGATCATGTACAAAATGTATTAAATAATATTTATAATAGCGGTGTTCAATATCGTTTCATTGTTCAAAAAAGTCAGCCAGAGATTATTAAAAATGAATCCATAGAAAAAGAAACGCCCAAAAAATCAACTAGTAGGTTTAATAATTTAAATTCTAAATACACTTTTGATAAGTTTATTGTTGGTGATAATAATGAATTTGCGAAAACTGCCTCAGAGTCTGTTTCTAAAAACCCAGGAGAAAACAATTTTAATCCTTTAATTATATATGGTGGCGTAGGGCTTGGAAAGACTCATTTAATGCACGCGATTGGGAATAGCGCTTTAGAAAAATTTCCATCTCTTAAGATTGTAAACATCACAAGTGAACAGTTTACATTAGATTTTGTTAATAGCTTAAGGAAAAATAAAACCATCGAATTTGCTCAAAATTATAGGTCTGCAGATGTTTTACTTATAGATGATATTCAGTTTTTTCGCGGTAAAGAACAAACCCAAGAGCAGTTTTTTCACACTTTTAATGTTTTACATCAAAGTGGAAAACAAATTGTTTTAACTGCAGATAAATTTCCGGGTGAGATGAAAGGCCTTCAAACAAGGCTTCTTTCTAGATTTCAATCAGGGCTATCTGTAGATGTACAGCCACCAAACTTTGAGGTTCGGGTAGCTATTTTATTAGAAAAAGCAGAACAAAACGGTCTTACGTTAGATTATTCAATAATAGAATTTATTGCTAAACATATTAAAAATAATGTTAGAGACCTAGAAGGAACAATAATCCGTATCTTGGCTAAATCATCCTTAATGAATATTGAAATAGACAACAATCTTGTTGCGGATGTAATTAAAGAAAGAGTAGGGAATGACTTTGGGAATGATGTTTCAATAGAAAATATCGTTAAAAAAGTTTCCCAACTTTCAAAAGTGTCTGAAAAAGAGATTATTGGTAAAAGTCGGAAAATGGAAATAGCGGAAGCGAGACAACTATCAATGTATCTGTGTAGAGATATTATGGGTACTTCATTAATGAATATTGGAGTTTATTTTGGAGGTAGAGACCACACAACTGTAATGCACGCGGTTAAGACAATTGATAATAAAAAAACCACCGATATTAAAATGAAAAAAATGATTACTTCTGTAAGGCAAGAATTAGGGTTTTCTTTCTTATAAAAAGTGTAATAAAATTATACCGATTAAATATAAAATTTGGTTTAAAATAATTATTGGTGGCCATGTTTCAAAAGTATTATTTCACAATAATTATGCAGGCTATCTAATTTGGGAGAAAACAAATGCAAAAAAATAGCGTAAATAAAGTTATACTTGTGGGCAATCTTGGGCAAGACCCAGAAGGCAGGTTTACACCACAAGGTACGGCTGTAACTAATCTTAGTATAGCTACTAATGAATCTTGGAAAAATCAAAATGGTGAATTTCAAGATAAAACTGAATGGCATCGAGTCGTTATGTATGGTAAGATGGCTGAAACCGCTACTGAATATATGCGTAAGGGAATGATGGTTTATGTGGAGGGCAGATTACAAACAAGAGAATGGGAAGATCAAAATCAAAACAAAAGAAGAACCACAGAAGTTATGTGTGATAATTTTACCATGTTAGGTAGAAGGGGAGATAGCGTTTCTCCATCTTCATCTCCTGCTCAAAAAGCAGCAGAAGAAGAAGATGATGATCTACCATTTTAAATTTTTTAAATTATAAAGGGCGCTTATTAATATGAGAAAATCTTTTGGCCCTGAATATCTTTCACAGCTTTCACCGAGACCACAATGGTGGAGATATTTATTAACATATGTATCTTTGTTTTTGGGGTCTGTTGTTTCAAAAACAAAAATAAAAGGAAAATGGCACGTTCCAATTAAAGGGCCCTTTGTTGTTGCTAGCAACCATTTTAGTAATTATGATCCTTCATTTTTTACTTATGCAATTCAAAAACCTATAAATTTTATAGCGGCAAGTGATCAAGAAGTTGATTGGTGGCTTATTTGGGCGCCTTTTTTATATGGATGGATACCAGTAGACCGAAAAAAACTAGCACCATCAACAATTAAAAAAGCTTTAAGCGTTCTTAAATCAAATCAAATACTTGGTATTTTTCCAGATGGTGGAGTGAATGATACAATTCTTGGAAAGCCCAAAAACGGCACAGTTTATTTATCTACTCTTGGAAAAGCACCGATTGTTCCAATTGCAATATATGGTGCTGAAACTGCTTTAGAAGATATATTAAAAGGTGTTCGACCAAAGGTTTATATTAATATTGGTAAACCATTTGGCCCGTTTAAAATAACAGGATCAAAAGAGAGTAAAAATAAAATGCTTACTAAAATAGGAAAAGATATGATGATTCGAATAGCAGCGCTTTTACCTCATAATAAACAAGGCCCATATATTGGAAATTCAAAAATAAAAAGATATCAAAAAGAAAATGGTTTTATTCCTAATAGTCTTTAATATGCTTTGTTTATTGATTTTTTAACTATTAGAAAAATGCCAATAAAGACAAATGGTGCGCCAACTAGATAATTAAGAGGAATTTTTTCGGAAAATAGAATCAGTGCCAACCCTGTAGCAATAATTGGCTCACCAAGGGGTATTGTTGCTACGGTTGTTGGTGATAAAAATTTTAATGTATAGTTTAATGAATTGTGGCCTAATATTGAAGGAACCACTCCTAAAAACAAAAACCAGACAATGTGGTTAAAGTTAAAATCAAAAATAGAAACGTGTTTTATTAAACAAATAAACCCAATAGTTATTGCTGCATAAAAGAACAAGCTTCGACCATATGCCAATGTGCTATTGTTTTTACGAACTTCTTTTGCTAATAAATATGTGTTTGCAATACAAAAACCGCTAAATAGAGAAACGATGTTTCCCGTTGGGTTGTTTTCAAAAAAGTTTAAATCTGTCCATTGAATAATTAAAACGCCAAAAACTGTAATTAACAATGGTAAAATTAAATTTTTTGATATCTTTTTTTCTTTTAAATATGTTAATCCCACAGTAAATAATGGACCAGTGTTAGCCAACAGTGTGGCGTTTGCTATAGAGGTGTTTCTAACGCCCCAAAAAAAACACGCAAAATGCAATCCAAGAAAAACACCAGCAAACATAGTTGTTCTATTTGCTTTGTTTGTTAAGGGGACTGTTTTTGTTAATAGGCTATAAACCCACAATATTATACTTGCTATTAGCATTCTCCAAAACGCTAAGGTTAGCGCTGGTACAAGTGGTAGATAACGTATAACTAAAGAAGTAGAGCTAACTGATAAAAGGGCGATGCTCAAAATAAAGTAAATACGAAAAACCAACTTTTTATGAATTAAACCTTTCTAAGATAAAAGAAACACACGCTGTTAGTTTTTTTGCAAATGGAATATGCAAAAATTCATTTGGTCCGTGTGCATTAGAGGACGGTCCTAAAACGCCAGTAATAACAAATTGTGCTTTAGGAAACTGTTTTCCTAGCATTGCCATAAAAGGAATTGTTCCCCCTTCACCTATGCAGCAAAAAGGTTTATTAAAAAAAGCCATAGATCCATCGTTCATTGCTTTTTTAAGCCAGATAGATGTTTCAGGCGCGCTCCACCCAGAAGCTGGTTCATCAAAAGTTAATTTTATTTTAGAACCATATGGTGGCTTTGTTTTTATGGCTTTTTCTATTGCTGTTTTTGCTTTTTTATGATCAACCATTGGAGGAATTCGAATAGAAAGTTGAAGCTCCGTATATGGCCTTAAAACATTGCCTGCATTTTCTGAAGGTGGTAGTCCCCCTGCTCCTACAATGGACAGGGCTGGTCTCCAGGTTCTCCTTAAAACACCTTCAATGTTTTCATTGGTAGAAGGCTTTGCTCCTTTTACCCACGGAAATTCTTTTACTAAATCACTTCCGATAATTTTTACATATTCTTTTGTTTCTTCAAGCCTAAAATTTGGAATTGTAACGTTTAATTCGTTTAGTAGTATTTGACCTGTTTTTTCGTTTTCAATTCTTGAAAGAAGCTGTCTTGCTATACGAAATGAAGAAGGAACATATCCGCTAGCACCACCTGAGTGTATACCCTCTTTAATTATATCTACTCTTAACTTAGCCCCAATTAATCCTCTTAAAGAAGTGGTTGTCCAAAAACGTTTGTAATCACCAGCACCAGAGTCTAAACAAATGACCAGATCGGGTTCTGCGATTTGTTTTTTGCAAATATTCATATAGTGAGGTAGGTCAGGAGAACCACTTTCTTCACTAAATTCAATTAAAATCAAAATGCGCGGTAGTTGTATTTTTTGGTCTTGTAGCGCTTGAACTGAACATAAAGAAGCAAACAAAGCATAACCATCATCTGCTCCCCCTCGTCCATATAGTTTTTTATTTTTTAATACCGGTTTCCATGGACCCATATTTTTATCCCACCCCTCCATTTCCGGTTGTTTGTCAAGGTGCCCATACATTAAAACATTTCCATCTTTTTGTCCTGGAATATCAATAAGGATTAACGGTGTTCTTCCTTTAGACTCTTTAATTGTTAACGATGCTCCTTTTGGAAGGTGTTTTTTTGACCATTTAGTTGCAAGGCTTAGGACTTTATCCATGTGACCATTTTCTTTCCAATTAGAATCAAAGGAAGGTGACTTGTTGGGTATTTTAATATATTCAATTAACGTAGGAACAATATGGTCTTCCCAAAAAGAATTAATGTTTTTTTCTAGTAATTTTATATTCATGTTTTTTAGTTTTTTGTGATTAGGTTTTTATATATAATTCCATTTTTCATAACAAAGACTACGTTTTCCATGTTTTTTATGTTTTCAAGGGGATTTCCTTTAACAGCAATAATATCTGCAATTTTTCCTTCTTCAATTGTACCTAAGTTTTTTTCTTCACCAATAAGCTCCGAGGCTGTTTTTGTTGCAGATACAATTGCTTCCATTGGGCTCATACCCGCCTCAACCATATAGTTAAATTCTTTTGCGTTTTCACCATGGTAAGAGACACCAGAGTCTGTTCCAAATGCAATTTTAACACCAGCCTTGTACGCTTTTTTAAAAGTACTTTTTAATTGTGGGCCTATTTTGATTGCTTTAGGTCGAACTATTTCTGGATAGTAACCACTTATTTTTGCTTTTTCAGCAACAAATTCTCCAGCAGAAATAGTAGGCACATAATATGTGCCCTTTTTTTTCATTAATTTTATAGCTTCATCATCCATTAAGGTTCCATGTTCTATTGATCGTACGCCTGCTTTTATTGCTCTTTTCATCCCTTCTGCACCATGCGCATGTGCAGCTACATGCATATTATAATCTGAAGCGGTTTTAACAATTTCTTTTATTTCATCCTCTTTGAATTGTGGGTTTTCACCACTTTTAGCCACACTTAACACTCCACCAGTTGCTGTTATTTTTATTAAATCTGCTCCATTTTTATATTGTTGTCTGACTGCTTTTCTTGCATCGGCTATTCCATTAACGACCCCGCGCTCTGGACCAGGATCTCCTGCCAGTTCAAAA
>CETH01022864.1_pt1 | contig 15763 bp, 14 predicted proteins | sample 361461 | NCBI WGS metagenome assembly CETH01 (sample SAMEA2622695, study PRJEB7988) | marine metagenome | isolation source: saline water (ENVO:00002010), including
TTTTATTAGAACGTGCTTCTTTGATGGGATTGACTGCAAAAGAAATGACTTGTCTAATGGGAGGCATGAGAGTACTTGGAACAAATCATGAGTCAGCAAAAGACAAAGGAGTCTTTACAAGTAAAGTTGGTGCTTTGACAAATGATTTCTTTATTAATTTGTTGGATATGAAATATAATTGGAAACCGACTGGTAAAAACTCTTACGATATAATTGATCGTAAAACAGACAAAGTTAAATACACCGCCTCTAGAGCCGACCTGGTTTTTGGTTCAAATTCAATTTTAAGATCTTATGCAGAAGTTTATGCTCAAGATGATAACAAAGAAAAATTCATAGAGGATTTTGTTAAAATATGGACAAAAATTATGAATGCGGATAGACCGAATCTTAGAAAATTAAATTAAAATGACAGAATTTACAGCTGGTATATTTCAAGCATCAAAAAAAATCTACATTGATAACAAAGGCTCTATCTTAAGAACTTTAGTTTATACATTAGGTCATTTTGTAATTGCCATAGTCGTTTTAAAATCAGTAGCTGATGTAACAATCACTGAGGCTATGACTGATGCTGTGGTTGAACCTTTAGCGAATTCAGTTTGGTATTTTGTATTAGACAAATTCTGGACATCAAAGGTAACAAAAAAAAAGGAATATAAAAGAAAAATTTAAAACCTACCTTTTAGATTGTTTTTTTTAGTCCATCCAACATATTTTTTAGTTTTAATTTTGCACCAGCCGTTTTTGCACTTTTTTATTAAAAATAATCTTCCTTTCGCTGCAAGAGCTATAGGTTTTGAGTATTTCGAGGGTTTTTGAAAAATTATTGCACTTTCTTTTTCGTTTAATGCAGCTTTTTTTTTAGACAATTGTGAAATATGTATCCATCCAGAATTATTTTCATGATCTATTATTTTTCTAAAATTATAGGAAGTATCTATAATTAAAACTGGTAAAAATTTTTTTTTATAAATTAACTTCACAGGATGATCAAGTGAAGGACCTTGCCTTAGATTAACTTTCTCATTTCTCAAGGTTAAATAATATTCTGTTTTTGCATGAACATTGTTAATTAATAAAATAAAAAGAAAAAATGAAATTAATATTTTATCCATGAATACTAATGTTTTTACAATTTGGATTTTTTAACAACTTAACTTTTCTAAAGCTTGAATTAAGAGCGTTAAATATCATTATATTTCCATTAACACTATTTTTGATATTTAAAATTGATTTTATAACTTCATTTGCCTGTAAAGATCCGGCAATTCCTGCAAGCGTTGTCATTATGCCATCAGTTTCACAATTTAATTCTTGACTTGGTGCTTCTGGCATAAAACATCTAAAACAAGGAGTTTTTTCCTTGAAATTGAAAACAAATAACTGCCCATCAAATTTATTTATTGCAGATGAAATTAAAATTTTTTTATTTTTAATACAGTAGTCATTTATTAAAAACCTTGATTTAAAATTATCTGTGCCGTCACAGATAATTTGATAATTTTTAGCAATTTTTTCTATATTTTTATTATCGATCCTTTTTTTAAAGATTTTAATGTTAATTTTTTTATTTATTTTTTCTACAATTTTTTTAGATACCAAAGCTTTATATTTTCCTATATCTTTATTTGTAAAAAGAACTTGTCTACTTAAATTTGATAATTCAATTTTATCATGATCGGCAATGCCTAAATTTCCAATTCCTGAATAAGCTAAATATAAAATTAAAGGACATCCAAGGCCACCAGCACCAATAACTAAAACTTTTGCTTTAAATATTTTTTTTTGACCACTAATACCAATTTTTTTTAGTATTAATTGTTTGTAGTATTTTTGATAGTCTTCACTTTTAATTGAGGCTTTTTTCATTTAATAAAAATGTGTCTACAATTTTCTTCGCAATTAATGAAGCAATGAACCTTTTCGAACTCTTTTGTATTTTTTGAATTTTACCTTTTTTATCTATAATAGTTACTTCATTTTGATCGCTATTAAACCCTAACCCTTTTTTTGATACATCATTTGCAATTATTATGTCACAAAACTTTTCCTGCATTTTTTTTGTGGAATTTTTTATCACATCGTCTGTTTCTGCTGAGAACCCAACTAATAGCTTTGGTTTGTATCTGTTATTTCTACCTAGATATTCAAGGATATCCGTGTTTTGTTGAATTTTTATTTCATTTATTATTGAGTGTTTTTTGATTTTATTTTTTTTTATAGAAAGAGGTTTAAAATCCGATACAGCTGCTGCACACACAGCTATATGAGTTGGTAATTTTTCTTTTACAGCCTTGAACATGTCCTCTCCAGAAATTACTTTTTTTACTTTAATATCCCTGCTGTATGTAAGTTTGGTAGGTCCAGATATTAATGTTGTTTTTATACCCAATCTTGATAATTCAAGAGCTATTTCATATCCTTGTTTTCCACTCGATTCATTAGAAATAAATCTTACTGGATCCATATATTCTTTCGTGGGTCCAGTTGTTACGATTGCATTTATCTTTTTCTTCTTTAATAAATCTTTTTTTTTAAAAAACCTTTCTAAAAGAGATAAAATTTGTCTTGGACTTGACATTTTTCCTTTGCCATATTCTCCACATGCCATTTCACCATCCTCAGGCCCTATAAATTTATACCCATAATCAATAAGAGTATTTAAATTTTTTTGTGTAGCTTTGTGAAGCCACATTCTAACATTCATTGCCGGCACCAAAAAAATATCTTTGTTTGAGGCTAAAATAATTGTAGACGCAAGATCATCAGCCCCACCCTTGCTAAGCTTTGACATAAAGTTTGCAGTTGTAGGTACTACAAGAATTAAATCAGCCCACCTAGAAAGTGAAATATGATCTATTTTACCCTTATTTTTTTGGTCAAATATTTCCTCAAAAACTCTATTTTTAGATAAAGATGAAATTGATAGCGATGTTACAAATTTTTTTCCGCTCTTAGTCAAAACAACTTTTATGGAAGAACCTTTTCTTTGTAGCATGCGTATTAAATCCAGCGATTTGTATGCTGAGATACCTCCGCCGATTACAAGTAAAATTTTCTTACTTTCTAAGCTCATTTCTAATTAAAATACTATAAAAAGACCTATTACAATACCTAAAAAAATTATAATCATGTTGTTTCTTAAATTTTTTAATTTTAATTCCTCAATTTCTAAACTGTTTCCATTGAGGGCATTTAGGTTCAATTTCCCCTCAGCTATCATTTGCAAAGCTGTGTTTGCATTATCCATTACATTAGGTAAATCTGGAATTCTTTCCAAAAGATCTTTTGATAACTCTATACTCCTGCTAATGGTTGCTTCTGGTCCTTTTACTTTTTTAATCCATGTTTCTAAAATTGGACGAGATACTTCCCAAATATTTGTATCTGGATTTAATTTCCTAGCAACACCTTCAACAACCACCATGGTTTTCTGAAGTAACAACAATTGCGTTTGGGTTTGCATATTAAATTTTTCCGTTATTTCGAATAATTGTCCCAATAGATTTCCGCCGGAAATATCTTTAATTGATTGACCAAAAATAGGCTCACCAATAGATCTCAAAGCCTGAGCGAATTCATCTTTAGAGGTATTTTGTGGGACTAGTCCAGCCAAAAAATGCATTTCAGCAACTTTCGTATAATCTCTCTCAATAAAACCATAAAGAATTTCTGCTAAATATTTTTTATTATTTTTGTCTAATCGGCCCATTATACCAAAATCTATAGGCACTATGTTTCCTATCTTATCAACAAAAATATTTCCTTGATGCATATCGGCATGAAAAAAACCATCTCTAACTGATTGTTTAAGAAATAATTGTATTAAATTTTCAGATAGATTTTTAAGATTTATGTTTAAATTTTTAAGTTTTTCTATATCTCTTATAGAAACTCCGTTTATCTTATCGAGTGTTAAAACTTTTTTGGAAGTATAATTCCAGTAAATTTTTGGAACTTTAATACCTTTGTCGTTGATTGTATTTTCTCTTAATTCGCTTGCAGCCGCAGCCTCAAATCTTAAATCCATCTCAATATTTGTGATCTGCTTTAAAAGACTAATAACTTCTACGAGTTTTAATCTTCTAGTTTTTTTAAATACATTTTCTAGTAGATAAGCAAGAAACATTAACGCATCAAGTTCTTCGTTTACTAATGTATGAATATTTGGTCTTAAAATCTTAATTGCAAGTTCTTCTTCTTTATTATTGATTTTTATTTTTGCAAAATGGACTTGAGCTATTGATGCTGCAGCAATTGGTTCGCTAAAAAATAAAATATCATTAAAAGACTCTTTTCCAATTTCGTTTTTAATAATAGTCTTGGCTTCTTCCTTATCAAATGCAGGTAATTTATCTTGAAGTTTTTCTAATTTTTTTGCAATTTCATCACCAATAATGTCAGGTCTTGTTGCTAAAAATTGTCCAAGTTTAATAAAGGTTGTGCCCATATCTTCTAATGACTCGCACAATTTTTCACCGGATGATTTATTTAAATTTTCACTTTTTTTTGATAAACGCATTGAAAATATAAAGGAAATATATTTTAAGCTTTTTGGAACTGGTTTAATGTCATCTAAAATATCAATTGCACCAGAAATTGAGAGTTTTCTCAAAATTTTAAATAAATTAAATATTTTTTTAAACATTTTTATATCTTCCAGCCAGAATGGATTGCAACTATGCCGCCTGATAAATTTCTATATTGAACATTACTAAATCCATTTTTTTTGAAAATATCTAAAAGTTCCTCTTGATTATAAAATTCCTCAATAGTTTGAGTTAAATATTCATATGGCTCTGAATTGCCTACAATATATTTTCCAATTACCGGTATAGATTTAGAATAAAGTTTATAAAATTTATCAAGCAACTCATTATCTATTTTTGAGAATTCTAAGCAGAAAATTCTACCACCAGTTTTAAGAACTCTTCTAGCTTCTTGAAGAGATGAATCTATATCAGAGAAATTTCGTATCCCGAAGCTAACAGAGTAAGTATCAAAAGTTTCATTTTTAAAGGGTAGTTTTTCTGCCAAAGAGCAAGTCCAATTGATATTTTGTATATCATTAAGTTTCTTTTTTCCTTCGCCCATCATTAGTTTGTTAGGTTCTACACAGGCAACCTTACCCAAATAATTTGTTCTTTTCATAAAAGCTTTTGCTACATCGCCGGTTCCTGATGCAATATCAATTAGGTAATCACCTTTCTTTGGATTCATCCAATCAATTAATCTTTTTTTCCACAAACGATGTATTCCAAATGACATTACATCGTTCATAACATCGTATTTATTAAACACTTCATTAAAAACTTTAGTTGCTTTTTTTAATTTAGACTGATTAATATTTGTCATTTTATAAATACTTATATGCCAGAATTACCTGAAGTTGAAGTTGTTAGAAGATCACTATCCAATTTTATATCCGGTGTAAAAATAAACAAAGTCAACATTTTTAACAGTAATTTAAGGTTTAAAATAAGTAAAAATTTAAAAAAAAACGTAGAAAGTCAAAAAATCACATCAATATCACGAAGAGCAAAATTTTTACTTATTAAACTACAAAATAACAAGGTCATACTCATTCATCTTGGCATGACTGGTAAAATCTTCATGAGGAATAAAAAGAAAGAATCCACTTTAGTTACAAGTTTCTACTTTGATAAACAATTTAGTAAAAAACATAATCATTTAATATTATATTTAGATAATTCAATTGAATTAATCTATAATGATGTAAGAAAATTTGGCTTTATAAAAGTTATAGAATTTAACCAATTAAATTCTAATCAACACCTAAGTAAACTTGGACCAGAACCTTTCAGTAAAAAATTTAATTATAATTATTTGTTATCAGTAGTTAGAAAATCAAAAAAAAACGTAAAAAATTTCATGATGGATCAAAAGTATATTTCCGGACTCGGAAATATTTATGCTAATGAGATACTTTTTTACAGCTCAATAAATCCGAGCAAACTAGCAAATAAACTCTCTAACGGGCAAGTTGCAAAAATTATTTTAAATACGAGAAAGGTATTAAAGAGCTCAATACAACTTGGAGGTTCTTCAATCAGAGATTTTAATACGGTGTCTGGAAAAAAAGGCAAATATCAAGATAGGTTCATGGTTTATGATAGGGTTAATAAACTTTGTAGAAAAAAAAATTGTAAAGGAAGAGTTAAGAAAATATATATCAGCAATAGATCTACTTTTTTTTGTGATAAATGCCAAAATAATTAAAGATTGACCCTAATATTTCGAACATATATATGTTCCCATAAATGCCAAATATAAAATCAGCTATTAGAAAGGTTAAAAGAGTTAAAAAGCAGACAATAGTCAATAAATCAAGGAAGAATAGGTATAGGACTGCATTAAAAAAAATTCAAAGATTGATTGAAAAAAAGGACGTCAAGGGAATCAAAGAGTATTTTCCTGAATTTCAATCAGAATTAATGAAGGTGGCAAAGACTGGCGTTATAAAAAAGAAAAATCTCTCGAGAAAAATCTCAAAAATTTCAAAGAAAATAAAAAATATCACTAAGTAGTTGTAATCAATTAATAGTTGTTAAGTAAGCTTTCAAAAAAAATTTATTTTTCAAATTAATTACTAAATCTAGGATGTTGTTATTATAGGTTGAATTTTTTTTTTATTTTCACCTATCACGTTTATTATACAACCAAAAAATTTTTTTTAAATTTTTTTTTAAAATACAACCCATGGAGATTGAATTAAAAAAAAATAACATATAAAAAAATTCTTTCAAAAAAAAAATCATGGAAAAAACTTCTTTAAAAACTAATTCAAATTCTCTTCTGGAGGAGAAAATACTAGATTGGAATTTAATTCAAAAGTCTTTTCAAAAGGCATTTGGCAATGAAATATACTCCAGTTGGCTTAGGCATATTTCATTAATTAAAGAATATAATGACCATGTTATACTGGGTGTTAAAACTAGATTTTTTCGTGATTGGATAACTTCAAGGTATGCAGATAAAATATTAAGTGAACTAAAAAACCACAAACTGAGTTTAAATAGAATTGAATTTAAAATTGAACCTGACAATGCAGGGACAAAAGGGGTTGCTGCTAATTATTCAACTGGAAATGTATCAGATATAAAAGACTCAGTTCTAAATTATAATAGGTTGAATCCTAATTTAAATTTTGAAAATTTTGTTATTGGCAAAAGTAATAATCTAAGCTTTTTATCGGCAAAGAAAATTTGCGGTCAGTTATCAAGGTATAATCCCCTTTTTATTTATGGTGGAGTTGGGCTTGGGAAAACCCATCTGCTTAATGCTATTGGTTTAGAATTGAGCAGAAATAACAAAGTAATGTTTATATCTGCTGAAAGATTTATGTATCAATTTATTAAATCAATCAAAAGAAATGAAATGGTATCTTTCAAAGATTTTTTTCGAAAAGCGAATGTTTTTATAATTGATGATATCCAATTTATAAGAGGCAAAGAAGGTTTACAGGAAGAATTTTTTCACACATTTAATTCTCTTTTTGATCAAAGTTCACAAATTGTAATATCTTCGGACCGTCCTCCTAACAAGCTTGATAGAGTACAAGATAGAATAAAATCAAGATTATCAGGAGGTCTCGTGGTTGATATTGGAACACCTGATAATGAATTAAAATTACAAATTCTAAAAAAGAAGATTTTAGACTATCAAAATTCTTTTAAAGAAAATCCTGACTTAAAAGAGGAGGTAATAAATTATATTGCCAATTATACAAATGCCAACATCAGGGAGCTTATAGGCATATTCAACAGAGTTGTTGCTTTTGGAAAGATGAGCAAAAAACCTCTGGATGTAAATGACTGTAAAATAATTTTAAAAGATATTTATAATAGCAACAAAGCTGTAAGTATCGATAAAATACAAACAGTTACATCAAACTTCTTTAGTATAAGCTTAAGCGATATGCTTTCGCCTCGTAGATCAAGACCACTTGCAAGACCTAGGCAGATAGCAATGTTTCTTGCAAAAAGACTAACATCAAGATCGTTACCAGAAATAGGAAGAAAGTTTTCTAATAGAGACCATACAACAGTGATACATGCTGTAAAAACTGTAGAAAGACTCAAAGAAAAAAATGATGAATTGAAAAGAAATATTGAGGAATTAAAATCTTTGATTTTAAACGACTAAAATGCAATTCCAAATTAAGCGTGATATACTGCTCAAATCACTATCTGTTGCACACAACATCATAGAAAAAAGAAATACTTTACCAATTTTAGCAAATGTATTACTCGAGATAAAAAACAAGGTATTAAATATTGTAGCCACAGATTTAGATATTGTTTATAAAGATGAAATAACTGATTTAAAGATTGATAAAGAAGGCTCCACAACTACTTCAGCAACAGTACTGTATGATTTGTTAAGGAAATTGCCCTCAAATTTGGATATAAATTTTGATTTAGTTAATGCAAATAAATTAAAAATTACAGCAAAAAATTCCAAATTTAACTTATTATGTTTGCCAGTAGATGATTTTCCTAATTTCAGTTCAGATTTTAAATCTAAAGCATTTCATTTAGACGGAAATAAATTTTTAAGTTTGCTTAATAAAACAAAAATTTCAATGTCAAATGACGATACAAGACATTACTTAAATGGAATTTATATACACTTAACTGCATCCAACAAAAATTCATACCTTGCCGCTGTGGCTACTGATACACACAGATTGTCTTCAAGTAGTATACCAGTAAAAGATTTTGATAGCTTTAAACCATTTATTTTACCTAAAAAAACGGTATTTCAACTTTGTAATCTTTTACAAGAAAATAGTAAGGATACACAATTATATGTGGGTGACACAAAAATTCAATTTAAAATTGGAAATTCAACAATTGTTTCGAAAGTTATAGATGGAAAATTTCCTGATTATGAAAAAGTAGTTCCAAAAAATAATAATAAAATTTTAAACGTTAATGCAAAAGATTTTATAAATTCTGTAGAAAGAGTTATTACAGTTTCAATAGACAGAAAAGAGGGCGTAAAACTTACTCTGGAAAAAGACCGTATACAATTATTTGTTGCAAGTTCTTCCTCGGGAGAGGGAAATGAAATTTTGCCAGCCAGATATGATTCTGAAAATCTAACAGTAAGCTTTAATGCACGATATTTACTAGATATTGCATCCGAAATAGAGGATGAAAATTTAATTATGAATTTAAATGATTCTATATCCCCTGTCTTAATACAAGATAAATCTGATAATCAGAGCTATTATGTAATTATGCCGATGAAAATTTAAAATTAGTGAATTTAAGGAAATAAATTTTATTTATCTTCTATTATCCTTGTCCTTCAATGATTATTCATCATACCATTTTAGCCCAGTTTTATATCGTTAGAAAAAATGATATACTCAATTTTTCAAAAAAATGACAAATACGCAAAAAAATAGTCCACCCAATACTTATAAGGCAGATTCTATTAAAGTTTTAAAAGGGTTAGAGGCAGTTCGCAAAAGACCTGGAATGTATATAGGCGATACAGACGATGGATCAGGCCTGCATCATATGGTGTTTGAAGTAGTTGATAACTCTATAGATGAAGCAATAGTTGGTTTTTGTAAAAATATAACGGTTACAGTTCATAAAAATAACTCAGTAACTGTGGAGGATGACGGAAGGGGTATTCCTGTTGACTTACACAAAGGTGAAAAAAAATCTGCAGCAGAAGTTATTATGACACAATTACATGCAGGAGGTAAATTCGATCAAGACTCTTACAAAGTATCAGGAGGATTACACGGTGTTGGAGTTTCAGTTGTAAATGCTTTATCAGAAAAATTAGATCTCAACATTTATAGAGATCAAAAAGAATATTTTATCTCTTTTAAAAATGGAAAAGCTCTAAACTCAATTAAGTTTTTAAAAAAAACTAAACAATCAGGAACAAAAATAAACTTTCTTCCATCAAAAGATATTTTTTCAAATATTAAATTTAGTATAGCTACTTTACAGAAAAAAATGCGAGAACTGGCATTTTTAAACAAAGGTTTAAAAATAAATTTGATAGACGAAACACATGCTAAAGCTAAGATTTATGAGCATAAATATGATGGCGGGGTTGGTGAGTTTGTAACATTTTTAGATCAAAAAAAATCGTTATTGATTAACAAAAATGAAAAAGCTGTTTTTAAAAAACCAATTTACTTAAAAGGTGAAAAAAAAGATGTAATAGTGGAATGTTCATTTCAATGGAACGCGGGATTTTCTGAGGATGTAATGGCTTTTACAAATAACATTCATCAACGTGATGGGGGAACGCATCTTCTCGGTTTTAGAAGCGGTTTGACAAGGATTATTAATAAATATGCTTCGGAAAAAAATTTAAATAAGAAAAATAAGGTTACAATAGGAGGAGAGGATATTAAAGAGGGGTTAACAGCTATTTTATCAGTTAAAATGCCTGATCCAAAATTTTCTTCACAAACAAAAGACAAACTGGTTTCCTCAGAGATAAGAAATATAGTTGAGACAATTGTAAATGAAAAAGTAACCACTTGGTTTGATCAGAACCCTTCAGTTGTAAGAGTAGTTTTAGATAAGGTTTTACAGGCTGCAATAGCCAGAGATCTTGCGAGGAAAGCTCGAGATAGCGTTAGAAGAAAAGGATCATTAGAATTATCAGGGCTTCCAGGGAAACTAGCAGATTGTCAAATCTCTTCAATGGAAGGTACTGAACTATTTATAGTAGAGGGGGACTCAGCCGGAGGTTCAGCTAAACAAGGAAGAAAAAGGGAGTTTCAAGCCGTTCTTCCATTGAGGGGAAAAATTTTAAACACTTATGTAAACGAAAACAAAAGAAAGAACGGATCAAACGGAAGTCATGAAAATAAAACTTTGTCCAAAATGATGTCTTCGAACGAAATAGTGACACTAATAAATGCACTTGGTACCGGATCAACAAATTTTAGTATAGAGGATCTTAGATATGAAAAGATTATTATAATGACTGATGCTGATGTAGATGGCTCTCATATAAGAACACTTTTACTTACTTTTTTTAACAACAAACCCTTCAATGAATTAATTGAAAAAGGACACCTTTATCTTGCACAACCACCTTTATTTAAGGTTACAAAAGGTTCAAAAAGTACATATATCAAAAATGAAAAAGATTTAGAAAAGTATATACTTAAATCTGGAGAAAGCAGCGCTAAAAAATTTAAAAAATCTGAATTTGAAAAATTTATTAATCAAGAAAGACAAAAATTAAATATTCAAAGATTCAAAGGTTTAGGAGAAATGAACCCAGACGAGCTTTGGGATACAACCTTGAACCCAGAAAATAGAACTTTACTTAGAGTTGAGTATTCAAAGGGGACCAAAGATAAATCAAAAGAAGATCAGAATATAATAAAAATACTGATGGGGGATGAGGTTGCTCCTAGAAAAGACTTTATAACCGAAAAAGCTCTCGAAGTTGAAAACTTAGATATCTAAACCCATGAAACTATCTGAACTCCTCAAATACGATGAGGATTTAAAATTAGAAAAAAGCACTGTAGTAATTTTAAGGTGGATAGCCTTAGTTGGTCAATTGATAACAATTTATATTGTACATTTTGTTATTGAATTTAACCTTCCTTTAATTCTATGCTCCATAACAATTTTTTTTGGTGGAGTCACAAATATTTTTATACAATTTAACCTTCGAAGAAAACAACTTAATAATACCGAGTCAACAATACTTTTATTTTATGATGTTGTACAATTATCAGTATTAATTTATTTAACAGGAGGAGTTACAAATCCTTTTATAATTTTTCTTATAGTGCCAGCTATAATATCTTCAACATTGTTGAATTTAAGTAGTACATTGTTTTTATCAATTATAACAATTATATCCATGATATTGCTTACTTTTAATTATCTACCTTTACCTAGTGCTGGAGATATCCATTTTCATGTTCCTGATTATTATATTTTTTCGATTCCCACTTCTTTAGTAATTGTGTTAATTTTTTTAAATTATTTTGGTTTTCGTTTTGGTTACGAAGCAAGAAAAAGAGGAAATGCTTTAAGTAGATTAGAGCTTGTTTTAGCGAAAGAGCAAGAATTGGAGTCAATTGGCCACCAAGCAGCCGCAGCGGCACACTCATTAGGAACGCCGCTATCTACAATAACTGTGATTGCGAAAGAGCTTAAAAAAGATGATGGAATTAGTACTGAATTTCACAAAGATTTAGACACTTTGATAGAGCAATCTAAAAAATGCGGAATTATATTAAAAAAAATATCTCAAAGTAAAATTGTAGATGATGAGTATATATCAAATATATCACTACAGGATTTGCTTTTTGAAATTACAAGATCTTTTGAAGAAATTTCTAAAAAGGAAATAAATTTAGAAATAAATGAAAAAATTAAAAGAATTCCTATCAAAAGATCTGCTGAAATTACTTATGGAATAAGGAATTTTGTGGGTAATGCTGTAAAGTTTTCAAGAAAAAAAATTGGTATTAATTTATTAAGCGAAAACAATCAAACTAAAATTCAAATTTCAGATGATGGCCCTGGGTTTCCCGATGATATTGCTAATATTATTGGTGAGCCTTATATAAGTACCAAATCAAAAAAATATAAATCTAAAGCGGGCTTGGGATTAGGAACTTTTATAGGAAAAACTTTATTGGAGAGAAAAAAAGCAGAAATTGAATTTTCAAAATCTAATCTTGGTGGAGCTTTAGTAGAAATAATTTGGGAAAATTCAGATCTAATAGCAAAGTAAAAATTAGAGGGGTTCTTGTTGGGTCAGACAGTGAATTGTTCCTAGTCCCCAAACTAAAATTGAACTATCTATTGGCATTACTTTCCTATTTTTAAAATGTTTTCTGAATATTTTTAAGATAATTTTATCTTTTTGATCATTAAAACATGGAACTAAAACAACTTTATTTGCAATGTAAAAATTAAGATAACTTGCAGGTAGCCTTATACCGTCGATAAACTTTGGTTTAGGCATTGGTATAGGAATAATCTGAAATCTTTCTTTGCTTTCTTTTTTAAATTTTTTAATAATTTTCATATTTTCCTTTAGATTTTTAAAATTAATATCTTTTTTATTATTTTCTGTTGCTATGAATATTTTATTTTTACTTATAAATCTTGCGATATCATCTATATGCCCATGTGTGTCATCTCCATATATCCCTTTGTTTAACCAAATTACTTTTCTCACACCAAAATATTTTTTAAATATTTGATTATAATCATCTTTATTAAATCCTTTATTTCTTTGTTGAACTTTACTTAACAAACATTGCATAGTTGTTAAAAGATAACCTTTTCCATTTACATCAATAGAACCACCCTCAAGAACAATTTTCTTTTTGTTGTATTTTGGCCTTATAATCTTATTTTTCTTAAATTTGCTTATTCTTAAATAGGCTTTATTATCATTTACAAAATTCTTGTATTTTGCCCATCCATTAAATTCCCATTTAGAAAGTACATTTCTTTTTTTTTTATCTTTAATAAATATTGGCAAAAAATCTCTTGTCCATACTCTGTCTGTTTTACAAATAATCAGTCTTGTATTTTTTATTTTGGCGCCAAGAATTTCTAGAAAAAAACTTATTTTCTTTTTGTCTGACTTATTTTTAATTAAAATATTAACTAGTTGAAATTTCGATAGTTCAGCAATTATTTTAATGAAAACTTCAGGTATTGCACTAAATTTGCCAGGCCAATCCTCTTTATTATGAGGCCACGCAATCCAAGTTGACTTTTGTGGTTCCCACTCAGCAGGCATCCTATACATGCCATTTCTACGTATGTTAGGCATCTTTAGGGTTGCTTAATATGCCTTTGTAATAATCAATTCTTCTATCTCTAAAAAAAGGCCAATGTCTTCTTGTATTTTCGACTTTTTTAAAATCAATATCACAAATTAAAGTTTTTTCTTTCTGTTTAGCGCTAGCAACTATATTTCCACTTGGATCAAACACAATTGTATTTCCCCAAAATTCTAACTTTTTAGAACCTTGTTTTTCTATACCAACTCTATTAACCGCAGCAACATATACACCATTTGCGATAGCATGTGATCTCTGTATGGATATCCATGAATTAAGTTGAGATTTTCCAAACTTTTTCTTTTCTTTTGGGTGCCAACCAATTGCTGTTGGATAAAAAAGTATTTCAGCACCTTGTAAGGAAGTCAGTCTTGCAGCTTCAGGAAACCATTGATCCCAACAAATTAAAGTTCCGAGTTTACCGTAATTTGTTTTAAAGGATTTAAACCCAAGATCGCCAGGTGTAAAATAAAATTTTTCATAAAATTGTGGATCATCTGGTATGTGCATTTTTCTATATTTTCCAATTATTTTCCCTTTTTCGTTAATCACTACTAAGCTGTTATGATATATGCCAGAAGTTTTTTTCTCAAAAATCGGTGCAATAATTATAATTTTTAGTTCTTTTGCTAATAACGAAAGAATATCTGTTGTTCTACCAGGTATTTTTTCTGCTAAATCAAAATTAGAGTGTTTTTCTTCCTGACAAAAATAATTTGACAAAAATAATTCTGGTAAGCAAACTACTTTAGCTTTCTTTTTACTTGCCTCTTTAATTTTTTTAATAGCAACACCCATATTTTTTTGAGTATCAGACGACATTTTCATCTGTATTAAAGCTATTTTTGTTTTTGCCATTTTACTAAAATAATTTTTGGAAATTTCTTCTTTCTCTATTTTTCCAATTTTGGCGGTGATATGCATCGCTAGCAATTAAAGGAAGTACACTAGTAGCTTCAGCAAAAACCATTTGTTCTTTTGATGTATCAACCTTTCCCCAAGAACTTGCTTCTTTTAATGTTGAGCTACTGCATGCACCATCTCTTGTGTCAGCAACAGTAATTTGTATAGCGTATTTATGCATGTCAACCTTTTTTCCTAAAAGTTCTGCGCAGACAACTGTATCTTGAACAAAATTCTTTGGAACACCGCCTCCAATCATTAATAATCCAGAGGCTTTAGATTTTAATTTAATTTCTGTTAACTCCCTGAATTCTCTAACAGAATCTATAGTAATATGTTTTGATGGATTTTGTTCTTGGTGCATAACTAATCCAAAACCGGCTGAACTATCTGTAAATGCTGGACAAAAGATTGGAACACTATGGTCGTATGCCAATTCAATTAAAGAGCCTTTCTTTTTTGCATTGTTTTTTAAATATTTACCTATCTCTTTAATGAATTCTCTTGATGTATAAGTTTTAGGGGGCAATTTATTGGCTATATCGCATATAGTTTTATCACAAGCTTGTAACTGTTCTTCATCGATATAGGTATCATAAATTCTGTCTATATAGTTTTCTCTTAATATTTTATCATCTTGAAATTGGTCACCTTGGTAATGTTTAAATCCTAGTGCTTCAAAGAAATCCATATCGATTATTGAAGCTCCTGTAGCTACAATTGCGTCTACCATATTGTATTTTATCAAGTCAGAATATAAGTTCATACATCCAGCAGCCGATGTTGAGCCAGCAATTGTTAAAAATATTGAACAATTTTTATCTTTGATCATCTCATTATAAATTTCTGCAGCTTTAGCCGTGTCTCTTGATGTAAAAGACATTCTTTTCATGGAATCTATAATTTTTCGTGCATCAAATGAAGTAATGTCGATATGCTCAACTTCAGATTTTAATAAAGATTTTTTATTGTGCCCTAAGGTAGGACCATTTTTTTTATTCATTACGCAACCAAGTAATC
>CETH01443747.1_pt1 | contig 15758 bp, 16 predicted proteins | sample 361461 | NCBI WGS metagenome assembly CETH01 (sample SAMEA2622695, study PRJEB7988) | marine metagenome | isolation source: saline water (ENVO:00002010), including
TTATTAAATCCTCCTAAAAAAGGACGATCTAAAACTTTATCATTTAATACTATCTCTCCATAATTAGGTTGAATGACATATTCAATTGAATATAAAGTATTAATCATTAAACAAAAATATAATAGCCAATTATACATATTTAATTAATTACAACTGTTTTAGATATTGATTCCATTTCTATAATAGGAATATTGTTTAAAAACTGATGATGATGTTCTAAAATAAATTCTGGATCGAACACTCTAAAAAGCATCCTAGCTTTTACTTCTAATGTTCCACTATAATTCTCATCAACAATAAAAGAATATTGTGCAAATCTTTGACTATAAGCAGCTAAACTGTTATTAATTATATCATGAGAATCTATAACAGAACGTGTAGTATCACCTAACTCATCTAAAAGAAATGATTTGAAAAACACTAAATCATTATCATTATAATTCAATAAATCAGAATCATTTTCAAGCAATCCTGAAGAATAAATAATATCCTGATTATTTTCAATAGTTAATTCAATCCACACATCTCTATTAAATGAAGTTCCAGAGGGGATACTATGTGCTGTAATACTCTCAATTAAAAGAGGCACATTCAATGTATCATTTATTGAAATAGTATCTAATAAATCAACACCCCATATTCCAAATTCCATCTCAACTGAATTTGATAACAAATCAACAATTTTAGGATATTCAGGATTTTGACTATAGGGAATATTTAAATCTAAATCCACACCTATAAAACTATGATCGTGGCTTCCATCTTGTTTTACAGGCATATGACAGCTTTGACATGGAATTCCTCCAAACATAGAAAAACCAGGAATTCTGTCCCACTCTGTGAATGTGATTTCTGCTTCTACATCATTTACAACTAAATCATGACAGGGTAAACACATTTCAGACAAAGAGTATGTTGGAAGATAATATGATTCATGATAAGAATTGCTATCAGGATTCTCAATTGAGCCAAATTTAATATTTTCACCTGGATATAATTTATAAGTTGCATTTGCTGCTCCATTTTGATTTGTCATCACTGTTTGACTTAATCCTGTAGCTGTATGACAAATATCACATGAAACACCTTCTTTTATAATCTGAGGTAAGTTGTTATCATTTTGAAATTCTTCAAATGTTTGATATTCACCTAAACTATAATCAGATAAAAATGCTGCAGGGCTATGACATTGAATGCAAAATTTCCCTCCTGTATTTGGATGATTTTCAATTGTTTGATTCATATAAGAAAAAAACAATGGACTATTCATCGTATATGCATGCATTGAATTAGACCATTCATTAAATTGATTTTGATGACAAGCCTGACAATCATTTGCACTATTAAAATCATTAATACTAATATCTGTTTCTAATATATTTCCATTAGAGTCTAATGAATAATGTTTATATGGCAATTCATAATACAATTGATCACTATATGTTTCACACCCTAAAAAATCTTCAACAATTAAAAAAAACCAATTTTGTTCTTTTAAATCAAAATCATTAATTGTAATCAATGTATCTAACACATCATCTGTAGAATAAATTTCTAAGGCCTCATCTAATATTAAATTAGAATAAAACAAGCTATAACTTTCAAAACCATAGTCATTGCTCTTATTCCATGATACTAATAAATTATTAAAATCAAAATTTATATTAATTAAATTTATTTTTTGAGGGTTTTCATCAACAATTCTATTTACAACAATAATTACATCTTCTACATTAATAACTAAATCAAAATTTAAATCAAAATTAGAGTCATAAGATGAATCATTGATTATAATGTTAACAATGGCAATCACATCTACAACATTTAAATAATTATCATTATTAGAATCACCTATTTCATAATTACAGTTTGGATGTACATATGCTATATTTAAAATAACAAATAAAATATAAATTATTTTTTTATAATTAAAATTCAACATTTAATAAAATTTAATAGCTATTAGATAAAATACATAACAACATTATGTAATAGGTTATTACTTTAAAGATAATGTGAGCTTGAATGATGCTACTGGTTCTTCTTTAAATTGATTGGGAACATATGCTTTAATATTTACAATCATATCTGATCTTTGTTTTGAATGAGCAACCTTTTCTACTAAAGCTTTGATTTCATCACCTTGCTCACATATAAAATGAACATCTCCCTCTGCTCTTTTGTGGAATTTAGCTTCAAAATCCTTGAATATCAATTTTATATTATACTTACTATTACTTATATGATGGAGAGCTAAATATCCACCTGTAATATCAGCTCCTATTGATAAAGCACCAAAATACATACTACCTAAATGATTCTTAGTTCTGCGATTCAATCGAATAAGAACATATACTCTTTGATCATTAATATCTAAAATTTTTGGACGACAATAATACAATAAAGGAATTTTTACAAATGCCAAAAATCTGATTTTTAATGTTGCTAAAAAATTTTGTGATAAAAATCTCATAAATTAATTTTATAAATTGTTATAATTCGTTACAATAAATTTAATTTATTTATTATTATATTTATAATGAATATTTTAAGGAAAATTATGAAAAAATTATTTTTAATATACGCAATTGCTTTTAATTTAGCATTCTCATTACCAATAACTGAAAATTTTGCGATTGAAATATCTGAAAACTTTTATTATTCTAAAAATGATAGGAGAACATCAGAATTTTCAATAGAGAACACTGAAATATATTCAAATGATACTGGTAATATATTCCATGTAATACATCTTAATCCAGAAGGATTTATTTTAATAAGCGCAGATAATTCTATATTGCCTGTATTAGGGTATAGCTTTGATAATAATTACAGATCAGATAATATTCCTACAAATATAACTTATTTGTTTAATTTGTATTCTAAACAAATAATAGAACAAAGAGATACAAATAATCAAGATCATTATATTGCTACGCAATGGGAAAAATTCTCACAACCAGTTGAATATGAAGGACAAAATCGCAGTGTTTCACCTCTAATTTCTGCTAGATTTGATCAAGGAACTCCATGGAATGATATGTGCCCTGAAGATTCAGATGGACCTGGAGGCAATGTTTTGGTAGGCTGTGTTGCTGTATCAATGGCTCAAATAATGCATTATTGGTCTTATCCTCCTGTAGGATCTGGAAGCCATGGATATACTCATTGGGAATATGGATACCAATATGCTGATTATGGTAATTCTACATATAACTATGATGATATGCCAAATAACTATGGAACTCCTGAAACTGCAAAACTATTATACCATGCTGGTGTCGCAGTAAATATGGGTTATGGAGTTGATGGTTCAGGAGCAAATGTTTTTGGAAATGGAAATACATCCGAAAGAGCTATGAAAGATTATTTTTTATTCAAAAATGATTTATATGATATTGATGCTGGCAGTTACAGTGCTTCTCAATACAGATCTTTATTACAAAATGAACTAAATAATAATAGACCTATTATATATGTAGGCTACAGTGATGATGGAGGACATGCCTGGAATATTGATGGTTATGATGATGAATATTTTCATAATAATTGGGGATGGGGTGGATCACAAAACGGATATTTCCTTTTAAGTTCATTAAATGGATTTGATTATAGTCAAGGTGCTTTAATTAATATGGAGCCTCAATCATTAAACAATCCAAATGTTTTACTTGAATCTTTTACATATGAAGAAGCCATTGGAGATGGAGATTCAGTTGTTAATCCTGGAGAAACTATTGAAATTTATCTAACTATTGAAAACTTAGTTCCTTGGAATGATGCTTCTAGTATTGAGCTATTGCTATCAACACAAGATAATGAAATTGTAATCAATAATAGTCAAATAACAATTTACAATTTAGATGCTGGAGAATCACGTGCAATTACTACTCCTTTTACAATAACCCTGGCTGATGATGCAGCATTAACAAATCATGAAATTCAATTAAACATATTATCTTTTGGTAATAATGGAGAATATAATGAAAATGAGCATTATCTTAATTTTGATGTTTCATTAAGTCAATCAGGCTTTCCATATCGTCTATCACTAACAGATGATAATGGTGAATCATATGAAGCCGTAACTGTAATACAATCATCTCCATTATTAATTGATGTAAACGGTGATAATATTAATGAAATATTTTTTGGTGATGATGCTGGTTTTTTTCATGGAATAAATTATTTAGGAAACTCTTTAAATGGTTTCCCTATTGAATTAGAAAGTTCTGCAAATGAAATTTGGGCATCTCCTGCAGCTGCTGATATTGATAATGATGGAGAAATTGAATTTGTTATAACTTCAAAAAACAAACATTGCTATATAATTGATGAATATGGGAATATTGAGTTAGATTTTGAAACTAATCAATTTCTAATGGCTACTCCTTCATTATTAAATATAGATAATGATGATGATTTAGAAATAGCATTTTATGGATATACTTCTTCTGGTGATGTTCACGTCATTAATCACGATGGGACATATGTGAATAATTTTCCAGCAGAATTAGATGAGAAAGTTCTAAAAGGTGGTGCTATATATGATTTTGATAACAATGGCAAAGATGATATAGTTGTTGCTACTGAAAATGAAAAATCTGTTTTTATTATATATGACAATGGAAACATAGAGCAAATTTTTACTTCAAATGATAAATTTAAATCAGCTCCTTCAGTAGTAAATCATAATGGACAAACTTTAATTCTTGTCGGAGATGAAGGAGGTTTCTTTTATGGTTTATCACCAAATGGAAATTTAGAATTTAGTATAATAACTGGCGATAAAATTAGATCTTCTGCGGGCTTTATTGAAATTGATAATAACTTGAAAATATTTTTTGGTTCTGAAGATGGTAAAATTTATGGAATTGACAGCAATGGAAATAATCTAGATGGATGGCCTCAAACTATTATAGGTGGAATATCAGGGAATGCTAAAATTAATTCAACCCCCATATTTGCAGATATTAATAATGATGGAGATATCGAAATAATTTGCGTATCAGAAGAAGGACAGCTAATAATATATAAATTAGATGGAACAAATATTAATAACTATCCAATGCAATTTAATTTAGGATTTATTAGTTCACCTACTATTTTAGACCTTGACAATGATAATGATATGGAGATAATAATTGGTACCAATCAGAATCTTAGTGTTATTGATTTAAAAACAACAAAAGGTCAATCTAATAATCTCTGGAGTACATATCGCGGAGACAACCATAGAACAGGAACTTATCAATCTGAAAACAATCTATTATCAGGTGATCTAAATAATGACGTACTTATTAATGTACAAGATCTAGTAATGCTAATTAATATCATTATTGGCAATAGTTCCGCTAATAATAATCAATTAACAACAGGTGATTTAAATAATGATAATACTTTAGATGTACTTGATGTGGTGTTACTAGTAAATATTATTTTAGAAGCATAAAATAATTATTTAAGCATATCATAAACTTCTTTAGCATCTTTAAGATTCTCTCTTTTATTAAGAGTTCTCTTTATTTTCTTTTGAAGTTTTTTATCTGATTTTTTATCTGATCTAAACTCTTGAATTATTTTATCTTTTTTTAAGCGATATTCTATTTTTAAATCTTTAAGCTTTGATTCTTCTTCTATAATCAACTTTTCTTTTTTTAACTGAAATTCTTTTTTTGATATATCTTTATTTTTTTTTGATTCTTTTAATAATTGTCTAGAATTTCTGATTTTTGCTTTTAAAATATCTCTTTCTTTATGAAATTCTTTTTTTAAAGCATCAATTAATTTTTGTAATTCCGGATGCCTTTTTTGTTCAGTTGGGCTATCAAACAACATATCTAAAACTATTTCTTGTTCTATCGCATCAATCTGTTTTTTTACTTTTTTCTTTACCGCTCTTTTTTGAGCTTTTTCATAATAACTGTCTGCAATTAGAAAGGATGGAAGTATTGAAAATAATAAAAAAATATTAAGAAATAATCTCATTATAGACCTCTTTTTTTTTGAATACTTTAATTTATTATATAATTTATAATTACACAACAATATAAATAGAACTAATTCAAACCAAGATATCCTTTAATATCATTTTCGATATTATCTCTTAAATTTATATCATCTTTAAGTTTCATTCTTAAATTTTCTTTACCTTGAGCAATTTTTTGATCAGCATATGAGAACCATGATCCAGATTGAATTAGAATATTTCCCTTAAGAGCATTTTCTATTAAATCTCCCTCATAAGAAATACCTTGTCCATATAGTATATCAAATTCAACTGTTTGAAATGGAGGAGCTAACTTGTTTTTTGCAATTTTAACTTTTGTTCTATTACCAACTACCCTATCTCCATCTTTTATTTGAGCAATTCTTCTAATATCCAATCTTAATGATGCATAAAATTTCAAAGCATTGCCTCCAGTTGTAGTTTCAGGGCTTCCAAACATAACTCCTATTTTATGCCTAATCTGATTAATAAAAATAACACATGTATTAGATTTACTAACAATACCTGTCAATTTTCTCATTGCTTGGGACATTAAACGAGCCTGTAAGCCCATATGTGAATCTCCCATTAAACCTTCAATTTCTGCTCGTGGAACAAGAGCTGCAACAGAATCTATAACAAGTACATCTAACTTACAACTTTTAACTAGTTCTTCTACAATTTCAAGCGCCTGTTCTCCATCATCAGGCTGAGAAATAAGTAAATTTTTAATATCAACTCCTATGTTCTCAGCATATTTAGGATCCAAAGCATGTTCTACATCAATAAATGCAGCACTGCCTCCTTTTTTTTGAGCTTCTGCAACTATATGTAAAGTTAATGTGGTTTTACCTGAAGATTCTGGTCCATATATTTCAACTATTCTTCCTTTTGGAACACCTCCTATACCAATAGCGGTATCTAAATTGATAGATCCTGTAGGAATAGTATCAATAGATTGTATATTTTTTTTATTATCACCTAATCTCATGATTGCATTAGGATCTTTTGTTTTTTTCTTAATTTGTTCAATTATAGTATCTAAATCTTTTTTACTGATTTTTTTATTCATACCACTCCCCTTTTATTAATATTTTCTAAATACACCTTTTAATAAACCTTGGATTCTAAAATCATCTTCTTCATTAACATAAATAATTCCATATTTATCATTTCGAGGATGAAGTTCTATTCCATTTGACCCAATATAATACCTCTTCAATGTTGCTTCACCATTGATAATTGCAATAACGCTATCACCCTCTTTTGCAATATTGTTTTTTTCAACGATGACATAATCTCCATCTAATATTCCATCTTCTTTCATTGAGTCACCACTTACTTTTAAAACATAATTATCTTTTTTATACATTGAAGGCGGTACATCAATATATTCTTTATGACTATATACTTCTAATGGCATACCTGCTGAGACTACTCCAAGAAGAGGTAATTGATTATCTATATTTTCTTCTAGAATAGATAAAGCTCTTTTTCCATTATAGCCCTTAACTCTTTCAATATAACCCTCTTTTTCAAGCTCAACTATATACCAATTAATAGTACCAAGAGAACTGTAATTAAGCCCCTCCATTATTTCAACAAATGTAGGAGCTCTTCCTGAAATTGAAGTAAATTCCTTTATGAATTCTACAAACTTTTCTTTTTTTGGTGACAACATTTTACCATTCCCGTAAGTTACTCGTAAGTATATTACAAAGACTTTTTATTATTTACAAATTATTTATAAAAATAATTTACGCAGCATGTTTAGCGCAACATGAGATGTGACCTCTCTATGAATTTTTCTTTCTGGATAAAGATTAAATTTTTTTACTATTTCAGTATCTTTAAATACAATTGCTATATATACTAAACCAATTGGCTTAGAATCAGACCCTCCAGAAGGACCAGATATACCTGTAGTTGAAATACCTATATCAGTTCCAAATTTCTCAGATACTTTTCTAGCCATTAATAATGCGACCTGACTACTAACTGCACCTTTTTCTAATAATAAATCACTAGATATAGATAATAAATTTTCCTTTATATCATTTGAATATGCAACAACACTGCCTTTGAAATATTTTGAACTTCCTGGAATATCTGTTAATTTAGAAGATATAATTCCACCAGTACAAGATTCTGCAACAGATATACTGAGATTATAATCAAATAAATAATTAGCCACTACATTCTCAATTGAATCTTCATCATGCCCATAAATATAATTTCCGATCTTATCATATAAATCATTTTTCACAGCGTCCATATGTCTAACATTATTTTTATTAGCTGCTAAACGAATTTTAACCCCTTTAAAACTAGGTAAAAATGAGAACTTAATATTGTTATTACCACCAATGTATTCTTTAAGCATATCATATAACCTTGATTCAGAAATTCCAGAAGTTAATAATGTTAGATTATTTCGAATATACAAATTATCAACTGATATGTAATTAGGAACGACCTCTTTTTCAAACATATTTCTCATTTCAAGTGGAACTCCTGGCAATATAAAAATTTGAGTGCTTTTAAACTCTACAACCATACCAAGAGCAGTACCTAAACTATTATTTAGAGGCCTACTATTAGAAAGTATTTCAGACTGAGATTTCAAATGACTTGAATTAATTTTTAATTTTTTATTTTTAAAATAATTATTTATTTTTTTATAATGTGGTTTATATAAAGATAATTTAGATTCAAAATATTCTAAAAAAGCTATTTTAGTAACATCATCATGAGTGGGACCCAATCCTCCTGTAAAAAAAACATAACTATAATTAGATTTAATAAGATAATCTATTTTTTCTTTTATATCTTTTATTGAATCTTTCAAATTCACAATTAAATCAACATCTAAATTATATGGAAGTATTTTTTTTGCAATCCAAGAAGAATTCTCATCTATTGTAAATCCATTTAACAGTTCATCTCCTATACAAACAATAGCTGTTTTCATACGGCCACCAGATTATATACAATTAAAAAAGTCAACAAACCTGACAATATATCATCTGCTAAAATACCAGCACCAAAAGGAATGTTTTGAGAATGATGCACAAAAGATGGTTTCAGAATATCAAAAAATCTAAATAAAAGAAATGCAATTAAATAAAAAATAAAGTTATTAGGGACAAAAAGCAGTCCTATCCACATACCTACCAATTCATCAATCACAATAAACGACGGATCATTTATTTCATTATATTTATCATAAAAATAACAACCAACAAAAGATAACAAAAAAACTAAAGTTAATAAGAATAATCTAATTTCGTCACTAGGTAAAAAAAACCATAAAAAAGCAGAAAAAAAACTTGCAATGGTACCTGGGAAATAAGGAAAATAACCAATATAAAAAAAAGTTAAAAATAATTCCTGAAATTTACTTTTCATAAACTAAACTAGTATATTGCTTCCAATAACTTATTCCAGATAAAAATGTGACAGAAACAGAGACTATCATTAAATAATAAACTATATCAAGGCTAATTTTAAAAGCATAATATTTTTCTAATATATATATTAACAAAATAAGGTGTATAGTAATAACCTGAACTAAAGTTTTTCTTTTTGCAAAATAATTAGTTTTAAAATCAAGTCCCCTATATTCAGAAATTTTTCTTAAATACGTTACAAATACATCTCTCAAAATTATAATTAACAACATCCAAATTCTCACATAATCTGGCATTACATACATTAATGAAAAAAAAGATGTAATAATAAAAACTTTATCTGCAATAGGATCAAGATGTTTTCCAAATTTAGATTCTAATTTATATTTTCTCGCAATATATCCATCAACAGCATCAGTTAAGGAACCTAAAAAAAATATAAAAATTGACAACCAAACATATAAAATAATATCTGTTGTTAAAAAAACAAAAAACAAAGGAGCAAGAAGAATTCTAGATACCGATAAAATATTTGGAATATTTTGAAAAATCATTATTTAATTTCAATTCTATCTTCAATAGAATGAGATAAGGTGATTTCATCAACATAATCAAAACTAGACCCTACAGGTATTCCACGAGCAAGACGACTTGTTTTAACATTGAATTCTTTCAATATATCAATCAAATACAATGTTGTTGTATCACCCTCTGAATTTGGATCAAGAGCTATGATAATCTCATTATAATTATTAACAATTTTAATTAAATTATCAATATTTAAATCATCTGGAGAAACTCCATCTAGTGGAGAAATAAGTCCACCAAGAACATGATAATGACCTTTGTATCCAGATTTTTCAATTAGAAATACTTCAACTGGATCTTTAACAACACATAATGTTTCAGAACTTCTTTCATTATTATCATTAATTGTAATGCCATTTTCCATAAAACACTGAGAGACTTCATCAATAGTAATATTATTTTTAACATTCAGGATTGACAAAGAAAGATCATTGGCTGAGTTAACAGAATCTCTAAGTATATAAATAGCCATTCTTTCAGCAGATTTTTTACCAATACCTGGCAACTTAGAAAATTGCTCAATCAAATCATTTAAACTATCTGGGACTCCCGACATATTAAAATAGTCCAGGAATATTCAATCCACTTGCCAAAGGACCCATTTTTTCTTTTGATGTTTTATCAACATTATCTAAAGCCTGATTAACAGCAGACAACACGAGGTCTTCTAACATTTCTTTATCTTCACTCATGACTTCTGGGTCTATATCAATTGATAAAATATTTTTCTTTCCATTAACCAAAACTTTTACCATCCCCCCACCTGACTGTCCTTCAAGTTCCAAATCTTCAATTTCTTTTTGAATTCGAGCCATTTCTTTTTGCATTTGCTGAGCTTTTTTCATCATGCCACCCATTCCCTTTGAAAACATAACACACCTCCTATTATTCTACCTTAAAATATCACCTTTGAATTTATTAATAACATCCATTAATAAAGGATGCTCGGAATCTTCTAAACCCTCATTAGTATCATTTTTTTTAGTTTCTTTAACAGAACCTCTAATGAATGAAATAGAACATTTACATTTAAAGAAATTTGAAAATATATCTGCTATAAAATCTTGGTCCTTTAATAAAGAATCAAAAGAAAAATCATTAAGATTATTTACAACTATATATATATTATTATCTACAACTTTATCAATCATTGTTTTCTCTAAAAAATGAAATGTTTTAGCATTTTTATCTTCAATTAATTTCAAAACATCAGGATAGCCAGAATTAACATCATCTAGAGCTAACACACTGTCTATATCTCCACTAACATCATTTTCAGATTTATTTTCTTCTTTTGCAATTGAATTTTTATCAGAATATTCAATATCTACAGTATTATTTTCTTCTTTTTTATCTAATTGAGAAACATCTACAGTTTTATCAAAATTTTTCTTTATAGGTTTATTTTGAAAACTTTTATCATCATTAGAATCACTACCATCTAAAAAATCTGAAATTTTAACAACACTATCCAAACTACATAATTTAATAATAAAAATTTCTAATGCCGATCCCGGCTGATTATGGAACTTTAATTTTGATTCAAAATTCATTGTTAATTCCATCATTCTTATAATATCTAAATCTATAATTTTAATGCCTTTATCATTTAAAGATTCCACTAAATTATTTTTCTGTTCTTTATCTAAAATTTGAATTAAAACTGATTTTAAGAATCGATTAAAACCAAAAATAAAATCTTGCACAGAAATACCTCTATCTAATGATGTTTCCATTAATTCAATAACAGATAAAGATTCTTTCAATAAAATATTTTCAAGCAAAGAATTATAAAAATCATCATCAACAAGGCCTAAAACATTTTGAACATCCTCTGCTTCAATTTTATCATTAGAATAATTTAATATTTGATCTAAAAATCCTAGAGCATCTCTCATGCTACCATCTGCTTTTTCTGATATAAGATTCAAAGACTGTTCATCATAACCTATATCATCTGAATCTAAAATTATTTTAATTTGCTTTATTATATCAGCAGGTCTCAACCTTTTAAAATCATATCTTTGTGTCCTAGATATGATAGTAGATGGAATCTTATATGGATCTGTAGTTGCTAAAATAAAAACAACATGACTTGGAGGCTCTTCTAAAGTTTTCAACAATGCATTGAAAGCCTCTTTAGTCAACATATGGACTTCATCAATAATATAAATTTTATATTTTCCATGAGCTGGAAGAATAGATGCATTTTCTCTTAAATTTCTAATTTCATCAATACCTCTATTAGATGCAGCATCCATTTCTATAATATCAAAAGAAGTTTCAATATTATCTACTTTATTCAATTCTTTTGAAAGGATTCTTGCTGTAGTAGTTTTTCCTACTCCTCTAGGGCCAGAAAAGGTAAAGGCATGAGACACTCTATTTAAATTAATAGCGTTTTTTAATGAACGAGTAACATGCTCTTGACCAATAATCTCATCAAAAGAACGAGGCCTCCATTTTAATGCTAAAACTTTATAAGACATTCATACTCCTAAATTTTGTGCACCGATAGTTGAATCTTCTGTACATAAATACAAAAAAACAGCCAGCTCAGCATCAGGATTTTACGGCACATAAATATATTTTCTACCGTTGCTTCTTTCCAGACCTGGCGGATTCAAAAAAATACTTATTGCGTAAAACTGAAAACATCAACACCGCTTATAATCATCCATTTATTCAGCAAGACCCTCCTATCGGAATTCAACCCTGCATATAGCGGATTTCAGGTAACAGGAGACCGCTAGCTTCCCATCTAGCACACATTACTTATCTTTTTTTTTATCTTGATAATCTGATATATAAGACGGGACTTCATCTTTATTATTGGGATTATTTAAAGACATTTCATCTAAATTATCATACTTCATTTTATGCTCTTTAAAAGAATTTTCTAAAACTGATTTAACATCATTTTGGAAATCGTTAATTGTTTTTATTAACCTATCTTCTAATTCTTTCAACATCAAAGGTCCATATTCATTATCAAAAGTTTGCATAATCTCATCAATCTGAATCAATAAATTGCCTTTTTTTTCTGAAGATTTTGATATTTTACTATTTTTTTCTTTTTTATTTTCCATCATTACTATTTTTTAAAAATAAAGCTCCATACATTATCATAAATGAACTTAAAGCCATAATTGGCACTGAAATATAAAACCAATATCCATCACTATTTTCAGGAATAACTTTCTGCAAATAAAACCCAATCACATAACCTCCTGACATTCCAAGAAAGGACATTCCAACTAAAACTAAAAAAAAAGACTTAAAATTCATAACTAAAAATTCATTTTTATTTCAATTCCGGCATTAAACATTTCTTTAATATCATTTATTAAATTATAATCATAACAAACCTGTCCGAAGTCTAACACAAGAGATAAATCCATGGGTAATTTAAAGCCTATCTTTGCTCCATACAACATCTTATCTAGATCATCAGCACTCCAGAAAAATGTATTTCTTAAATAAAAATCGATAAAAGATACATCCTTTAATACGTTATCTTTAATTTTAACATTAGCACCCAATGAATAATAAGCTCCTGGAGTTCTATTATCTGTTTTTTGGATAAATAAAGAAGCAGAACTTGAGAAATCAACAATTTTTTTAAACGTATATAAAAATTCACCACTAAATCCAAAAACAGGAAAAGCATTAAATGTGTTATTTAGTATTGGGTACATATCCTTGGGAATTAAAAATTCAGTTGAATCAGAATCAATTGCATATGCATTAAACATATCAATTTGTTCATTTATAAGAGGAAATGCTAATTGTTGATTAGAAGAACTGTAATAGATAGCCCTGCTATTTAAATAATTTTTATTAAAATATTCCGGTTGAAATCCCGCTGAGTTCATATTAAAAGCAATTTTAAATTCATACCTGTTATTAAGTTTAACAGATATACCTGGACCAAGCATACCCCAAGCACCTTTTCTCCACTTCAAATCATCTGTATACGGCAAACCATCTTTTTGAATGTAATATATATTTTGGGGGAACCAAAGACCAACTAATTCACCAAAAACATTAACTTCCAAATTCATAGTTTGGACAAGTTTATAGTTATAATCAATTTCAAGAGCTCCTATACCTCTCTTAAGATTATCACTACTTTGAGTTGAAAAATTATAAGTTGTATTTGATAGTGAAAATTGATTCAAATCATACAATAATCCTACTCCTAAAGTTAAAGGGAATTTATGAGATATAAATAAAGAAGAATGAAAGCCAATTAAACCACCACCATTAAAATAATCTCTAATACTTGGAGTAAAAAATTTAAACTCAAAAAAATCATTATCTAATTTGTAAAATAAATTCAATCCAAAATTTCTCTGAAATGGATAATTGAATGTATTAGATAACCCATTGACGAGATATCCATGACCAAAAGTAAGAGACTCGATTTTACCTCCATTCAATAAAAGAAAATCATTATTATCCTTGTATTGATAAGTAAAATCTATTTTTTCAAAAATATCGACAATATCATCCCAATTATCTAAAAGACCATCATCTGGATTATAATAAAATTCAATACTACCACCTATTGAAAAATTATCAGTTCTATAATAAGGATAAAAACTGAAATTTAGATAGGATAAAGAATTCATCATTCTTGTACCAGCATTATAATGGATATTAAAAACATTTTCAAATAAGGTTTGATCTCTATTCCCATAAACTGGAATCAAGTCATAAGAATTTAAATAAACAGGAATCTTTTCAGCATTTACATAATTAAAATTCATATTCCTTTCCTTATTTACAAAATCGGGATATTCAACTGAATCATCATAATAAAATTCTCCAGAATTGCTAATATGAATTAATTTCAATGGTAATACTTCAAGTGTTTTATTAATTTTATAATTGAAAATTTTTACATCATTGCCTAAAGATAATATTTCGGTATTCCCTAAAGAGCTTTCTTTTATCCAGACTTCACTATTGTTCATAAAAATTTCATTATTATCAGTTACTACATAAGATTTAATTAATGTTTTTGCATTTTCAATAAAGATATCACCATAATCAATATCAACAACTCTTGAAAAATTATCATCTATCAATTTAATGCTAGTATTTTCACTCATATTGATAGATGTAAATTTATCATCATAAATAAAATTACATTTTGAATTTACACCTGAAATAATAATGTCATTATTGAAAATAGAAGAACCTAAAACCAAATTAGAATTTCTTGAAGCATTTTCACTGTTTACAACTATACAACTTCCTTCAACAAAAGATACAGTTGCTACTTTATCTAATTGCTGATTAAATAAGATTGAAAACAGGACTAATAATATAGTAGTTTTAATTTTAATAAATTTTCTCTTATTCTATGCGGAGAGGGGGAGATTTGAACTCCCGATGGATGTTAATCCATACACGCTTTCCAAGCGTGCACCTTAAACCACTCAGACACCTCTCCTGCTAAACTAATTTAGCAAAATTGTCACTTATAATTTATTACTATTTCTTTTTTTTAAAAAAAATTTTTGTAACATTTCCTTTGAATCAAATTCAAGGATACCGCCCTCTGAATATTTCAAATGTTTTTCTAATCTTTTTGAAGTATACACACTATTAGAAAAACCTTTTTCTTCATCCCTTAAACCAAAACACAAATTACTTATTCTAGAATTAAGTATAGAACCAAAACACATCAAACAAGGTTCTTTTGTCACATATATTGAACAATCATTAAGACGCCAATCTCCAATTGTATTAGAAGCAGAAGT
>CETH01443745.1_pt1 | contig 15745 bp, 13 predicted proteins | sample 361461 | NCBI WGS metagenome assembly CETH01 (sample SAMEA2622695, study PRJEB7988) | marine metagenome | isolation source: saline water (ENVO:00002010), including
GAAAAGCTTGACTTCCGAGTTCGGAATGGGATCGGGTATAACCTCTTCGCTATAATTACCAGGCGAAACATTTATACCTAAAGAAAAATTATAGTCAAAGGTAAATTCAAATATCTTAGGGTTTTAATGAATATAAAACTATTGATTTTAGGGCAATAATAGCGTCTTTGAAACCAATTTTTTTTCCTTCTTCATAGGATCTTCCGTTATATGTAATTGGAACTTCATAAAATATACATTTTTTTTTTGATAATTTAATAGTTATTTCTGGCTCAAATGAAAAAGTTTTTTCTTTAAGAGATATATCTTTTAATACCGAGCTTTTAAAAACTTTATAACCTGTTTCCATATCGGTTAAGTTTAAATTAGTGAACAAATTACAAATAAAGGTTAGAATTTTATTTGCTAAATAATGCCAGAAAAAATGTATTCTTACATATTTTCCACCGCCTAAAAATCGAGAACCATAAACAACTTCGGCATTGGTTTCAAAAAAAGGGAGTAACAATTTATTGTAGTCAAATGGATCATATTCTAGATCAGCATCTTGTATCAATGTAATATCGCTTGATAAATTTTTAATAGCTGTTTGGATTGCTGCACCTTTTCCTAAGTTTGTTTCATGATAATAAATATTAATGTTTTTATTATTTTCTATTTTTTTTAACTCTTCTGTTGTTCCATCATTTGAGTGATCATCAACAATTATTATTTCATAATTAAAAATTTTATAGTTATCTAAACTATCTTTAATTTTTTTTAAAATGATGTTTATTGTCTTTTTTTCGTTGTAGCAAGGAACTATTATTGAAAGTTTAAAATTATTTTTATCTATCATTATTTAATTATTTAATTTATTAAGAATTAAATATCCATTTTTTTTACTAATATTGATCTTGTTATATGAGCAAATAAATGGAATATTCCAACAGAGTCTACCTTGCCACCCATTATTAGAATTATTTTCTACGTCAGGGTGAAAAATTTTAGCAAATTCATTGCTATCAATTTTATTAAATAAATATGAGTTATTAATTTTTTGAATACCTATAAAGATATCATCAACATTATTAATTCTAATAATATTTTTAAAAAAACTAAAAAAAATAAATATTACTACAAAAAAAGTAAAAATTTTTTTTGAAAATGTTTTTGATAAAAAAACACTTAATAAAATAATAAAAACTAACGTAGTAAATAAATGAATAGCAAATCTATATACTGGTGAAAAGTTTAACCAAAAAAGTAATCCTACCAATAAAAAAATGTAAACGGCATTTTTTTCTTTAAAGTTAACATTTAATTGGTTTTTTTTATTTAAAAAACACACAAATATTAAAGAAGGAATAATTATAGTTGCAAGATGCTCTAAAATTTCAATAAAATTTCTTTTTATCCAAAAAAGTAACCAATTCAAATTGTTAAGGTATTCCTCGGGGGAAAATTTTTTTTTTACTTCATAATTATAGTTTTTATTAATTAATTCGAGTTCTCTAGGTAAATTTAAATATTCAAAATTAAACCAACTAACATTTAGACATGTTAAATTAGAAGGGAAAAAAAAACATCCTGTGTAAATAAATTGTTGTAAAAAAAAAGATGAAAATAACAAAAAAACAAAAAAATAACGAAAACTTTTAATTGATAAATCTGTGTTTTTTAAATCTTTAAAATAAATGTAAAATGAGAGTAAAATTATTGGAAGTGTACTTAATTTTATTAAAATTGAATATATAGAAAATATTACAATTAAAAAAAAATATGTTCTTTTTTTTTCAATTGAATTTGTTTCAAAAAATTTAATAAAATAATAAATTCCTAACATGGAAAAAATTATTGCTGGAAAATCAACACCAAATTCAGAGATTCTTGTAAATTTTAAAATAAGATAAAATAAGATTACAATTAAATACCAATCACTTGATAATATATTTTTTTTTGTACTAACATTGTGAATTGAAAATAAAATAAAACTTAGAAACAATAAAAAACTTGGTAATGTTAAAAAATCAAAATTTTTATCATTTAAAAAAAATATAGAATAAAGATTTAACCATATTGAGTTATAAACGTAAGTTTTATCAATATTAGCATAACCAAAAACTATTTTTTCCTCAATAAAACCCAACGCATATGGAAGATGGTAATAACCAAAATCTTCATGATATTTTTGAGATAAAAACATTGGTATTAATAAAAGAACAATTATTAAATAAAAAAAATTTTTTCTTAAAAAAATTACCGAGAAATATGCTTTTTTTCTTTTAAAAAATAAAACCAATCCAGATAAAAAAATAAAAAAACTAATTATTAAATCTATCTTAAAAAATAAATGGATTACAGTTATAATTAAAGATATCACAACTAATCCTAAAAATACGTCTAAAAAGAAATTATTTTCCAATCTAAGTTTTATTAAACTTCCATAACCAGAAATAGATGCTGAAAGTAAAATAATACTTAAAAAAAAAATAAGTATATGAAAGAAAATCATAATTTTATTAGTTAAATTTTTTATAATCCTTAATAGTTTTATCTAATACCTTAGAAAAATTCATATTTAATTTCCAATCAGAAAGATTTGCCAGTGAAATATCTAACTTTATTCTTTTAACTCCATCTAATTTTTTTATTATTATCAATTTTACTTAATATATAGTCTTCTATAAAACACTCTTCTCCAACTATTAAAATTTTCATATTATTAATCATTTTAAACTTTTAATTTATTTGCTTAAGACTTTTATTTTGTAATTCAAATATTTTATCACACATTTCTAAATTCTTTTTATTGTGAGAAATTACAATTATTGTTTTTTTTGATCTAAGTTCACTTAAATTTTTCATGATCTTTCGCTCATTTACATCATCAAGTGCATTTGTAGCTTCATCAAAAATAATTATTTCTTTATCCAAATAAAAAGCTCTAGCAATAGCAATTCTTTGTTTCTGACCTGAAGACAATTTTTTAAAGGTCAAGCCAATATCAGTATCTATACCATTTGGCAATTCATCTATCATTTTGTCTAAGTTTGCGAATTTAATAGACTCTCTTATTCTCTCTAATGATATTTCATTATTATTTCCAAATATAATGTTTTCTTTGATAGTACCATTCAGCAAAAATGTATCTTGTGAAGTAATATTAAAAAGATTTTGATAATTTCTAACATCCTTAAGACTTTCTATCTTTTTTCCATCTATTAGCAATTTTCCATTATTGGGTTTAATCAATCTTGTAATAATATTTACAAAAGTAGATTTTCCAGAACCACTTTCGCCACTGATCCCTATTAAGTCAAACTTATTAATTGACAAATTTAAATTATCTAAAATTGTATTATTATTTATGAAAGAAAAAGAGATGCCTTGAAGTTTAATTTCTTTATTGAATATTAATTTATTTGTAGTTTTCTCACCTTTCTTAAAATAATTATCATCGTTAAAAATATTTTTATTTTCTAAATTATAATACTCATTTATCAAAGGCATTGAGGGTTTTCCAAATTTAATTTGTTGATATGAAACAAAAATTTTATTGATTGATGGAACAAGCCTATAAGCTGCAGCTAAATAAAAACTTAAAATTATAATAATATTATCACTACTTTTTCCAGCATAATGCATAGATAAAATTATTGATACAAATACTAATATAATGAATTGTTCTAAAAGGACTCTAGGTATTGTTACTACCACAGCATTTTTAGCATCTATTTTTTCTAGAGAATTTAAAGATTTATTAAAATTTTCTAAAATTTTCTTTATCTTTCCATAAATTAAAATTTCCTTAATCCCATTAACCAAACTAAAATTTAAATTAAAAATATTTTCGTTATTAAAAATTCTTGACTTTGACCATTCTTTAATAGACTTATTAATTCTTTTGAGAATTAAAGCAGCAGCTATTATTATTGGAACAATCAGTATCAATTCATCTATAAATCCCGAAATAATAATTAATAAAATTATTGCAAATGTAATCAAAAATTCTGTAATGAAATTAATAATTGGTCTAACTATATTGGCAGCATAATTATTAACTTCGGAAAATGTTACATTAAAAATCTTAGACATACCTTTTTGAACAAAAAAAAGATAATCCTGGTGTAGTATCTTTCTCAAGATTTCTTTGTATATTTTTGTTCTTATAGAATAAATAAATTTATAACTTAATTTATTTGTAAAAACGATTGCTAAATTTTTAATTAGAAATATTAGAAATAAAATTAAACAGAATATAAATATTATGTTTTGCTTTGAAGATATTTCTTTAAAGTCAATATAATTAGATAAAAACTCTATATTAGTTATTGTATCTGGTTTTAACAAATATGTTACAAACGGAATTACTGCAGCAATTCCTATTAACTCTAATAAGGCTTGAATAATCGAAAAAAAAACGATTATCGTGAAAAAAAATTTTTCTTTTTTGTCTAAAAATTTCCAAAAATTAATAAAAATTTTCATTAATATTTTATTTTAAATTCGATAGTTTTATCAAAATGTTCTTTAATTTTTTATTAGTAAGTTTATTAATATCAAACATTATTTTATTTAGATTTTTTTCTATCTTGAGTAAATTAATTTTTTTTTCATTTAAATAATAGATCATTTTATTTTTCGTTTTATTTTTTTTATTACCAGAATAGAGAATTTCGTTAAGTTTTTCTCCTTTTTTTAGACCACTAATTTTTAATAACGGTCTATAATCTGGTAAAATTTTTTTTTTTAAATTTATTAATTTTAAAACTAAATTATAAATAGAAACTGGCTTGCCCATTTCAAGAAAAAAAATCTTATTCCGAATTTTTAAATCAAATGTTTTTAAAACTAAATAGCACGCTTGATTAATAGACATAAAATATCTAGATGCTTTTTTATGTGTAATTGTTATTGGTAGATTATTATTAATCTGATTTAAAAAATTAGGTATTGCCGAACCAGAACTTCCAATAACATTTCCAAATCTAACAATATTTACAATTTTTTTTGGATTTTTTGCTGACAAAAATCTAGTAACATTTTCAGCAGCTTTTTTTGAATAACCTAATACACTGCTAGGCTCTACTGCTTTATCTGTAGAAATTAATAAAAAATCTGCATTATTTTCAAGAGAAGCTTTACACAAATTATAAGTTCCAATGGTATTATTTTGAATGGCTTGCTGTAGATTATTCTCTAAAATATTTACATGTTTGTAAGCTGCACAGTGAATAACTGTATCCACTTTATGAATTTTTAAAAAATTTACCAAAAAATTATAATTTGTAATATCACCTAGAATCATATCTATTTTTTTGGTTTTCTCTTTTAAATCTCTAATCTTATAAATCCCATATTCATTATTATCTAAACAAAAAACTTTTCTACATTTCTGCCTTACTAATTGTCTGCAAATTTCACTTCCGATTGAACCTGCTCCTCCTGTTACCAATATTTTTTTATTATGAAAATAATTTATTTCATCAAATTTTAAATTTTCTAAATTAATTGATTGTTCTAAATTTAAAAACCTTAAATCATTTAAGCTCAAAATACTTGATGTCAAAAACTTTTTACTAGGAATTACCCTAACATCAAAATTATCTTTTTTTAAATTGTTTAGAATAATTTTTTCTTTTTGTTCTTTAATTGATGGTATAGAAAATATTATTTTATTAATCATATAAAATTTTTTAATCTTCTTAAAATAATTATAAGAAATTATTTTTACGTTGTTAAAAGAACTGTTACTTAGGTCAACATTGTCATCAATAAAAAATAAAACATTTTCTTTATTTTTAATTAATTCATAATAAATTTGCTTACCTGCATTTCCAGCTCCATAAATTACAACACCTTCATTACTAACCTCTATTCTATTTTTTTTTTCATTTTGAAATCTATATATTTGCCCAACGATTTTTTTTTTAAACTTTTTTTGTAAAAAATATTCAAGCTTTAAATCAAATCGATCTTTGTAGTTCATATCATTTAACCAACCAACATCCGCAATAGATGAAAAAGTTTCATTAAAATTTGTTTTTTTGTATATAGTTTTTCTTTTTGGAAATTTTATATAATCTAAAATTGATTTAATTGATATGCCTGAGCCAGATCCAAGATCTAAGTAATTTGGCAATTTTTTTTTTGAATTAAGTATCGATTTATAAATTTTACAAGCATCCGACACATGAATAAAATCTCTTATTCCATCACCATTGTTAAATAAAATGAATTTTTTTTTATTAAAATAAGAATTAATAATTTTTTGTAGAATTGAAAAATTATCTTCACCACCATATAAATTAAAAAGTCTAATAATATGGCACTGTATATTTTTTGAATTTGCTGTATTTAAAAAAAGTTTTTCGTTACCTAACTTTAAAGCTGCATATAACTTTCTGTTAAAAGTATCCTTAGAAAATTTTGTATTATCAATTGATTCGTAAACCGACGATGAACTGGTATATAAAATTTTATTAACTAATTTAAAATTTAATCTTTTAAGAAAAATAGCTGACAATCCTATAGTTTCATTTATAAATAGGTCCAAGTTATTTATAGAAATTTCATTTAATCTCGAAACTGGATAAAAATTATTAAAAATAATATTATATCTCTCTTTCTCTTTAAGTAATATTTCCACGTCTTTTTTTTTTTTTAATGAAATTAAAATTGAATTGGGAATAATCTTTTTTAAATTTTTTGATAAATTACTTCTTTTACCAATAATGAAAGTCTTTATCATTTTAACGTTTTAAAAAAATTAAGAATAGATAATAAACTAATAGAGCAAAAAAAATCAAAATATACATATTTTTAAAATAAATAATCCAAAGCAATGATATTATAGTAAAAGAAGATGTTATTAAGTTGGTTAAAAATAACGAATTTTTATTTTGAATAAGTATGTGATGTAAATGATTCAAATCACCATCAAATATATTTTTTCCCATAATTAGTCTTGAAATAGATAATCTAACTAATTCAAACCCTGGTAAAATCATTATTAAAAAAATTTCATCAGCAAACTCTATATTGTTATACACGTTATGCTCGATAACAATAAAATAGGACAATATACAGGCAATACAGTAAGCACCCGAGTCACCTAGAAAAATTTTTTTTTTTAGATTTAAAAATAGAATTAAAAAAAGAGGAATAGTTATAAATATGTAAACATAAACAAAATCAGATGTTATGAAGAACAGATAGGTTGTCAGAAATATATAAAAAAGGGTTAATTGTAAATTAATTCCATCAAGCATATTACAAGCATGTATAAAAGCAACAAAACTAAATATAGTGAAAATTATTTTGAGATTTTCTAAAAAAATTTGATTTTTATAAAAAGAGACTTCAAAAGATGATATTACTAAATTATTGTTTAACTTGATGGTGATAAAACATATCGCCAAAGCTAATACAATTCTTACGTAAGCTGATATTTTAAATTTATCATCATATAAACCTAAAAAAAAGAAAGTACTTACAATAAAGAATAATGAAAATAATTCTCTTTTATTAAAATCATTAAAAATATCTAAAAATAATAATTCAAATAAAATAAAAAATAAAAAATTTATAAAAAATATTACTCCACCTAAAAGAGGTGTTTCAATTGAATGCTTTTTTAATTTTCCATCAGGTCTATCATAAATATTAATAAATTTACCTAATGACTGTAAATTAAAAAGTAATACTAAATTTATAATAATTAAACTCGTTATTAATATCAACAAATCCATCTAATTTCTTACATTATATTTATTAAAATATAAATACAAACCAATAGAGTAAAAACATAGCATTAAATTTCCATTATTAAAAAAATTTCCGCTGGGTACTAAAGGTATAAAAATATTTATTAAAACTAATGTCATTAATATTTTTGGAATATTATTTCTGTTATTATTTTTTAATAGATTAATAAAATTTTTGATAACATAAAATGCTGCAAATAAATAAAATATTAATCCAACCATTCCTAACTCGGCAATTATCTGTAACAGAAGATGATGGGGGTGTGTCGTGCACATTCCAAATTCTGACTCATATTTTACTCCTCTACAATAATCTCTAAAACCTTTGGGGCCATGGCCAAATATTGGTTTTTGTTTTATTAAATGTATCGCTAATCTATAATGTTCTGTATGCTCATAGCTAAAAATAAAAATTTTTCTTTTATTTTCAGAAATTAGATCATTGTTATTCTCGACTTTTTTATTAAAATTAATTGTTTCATTATAAGTTTTAATAAAAATTCTATTTAATGGATCAAAAGTGCCTTTAATGATAAATGAATTTATTATAATTAGAGATATAAATATTGTTAAACTTTTAAAAATAAGTTTTCTAGTTTCTTTTGAAAAAATTAATATAAATAGTATTGATAACAAAAATATTAAGAAAGCTCTTCTTTCTCCTGATAAAAAAATAGTAAAAAAATAAAAACCAAAAAAAATATCTTTGCATAATAATTTTTTATTTGATGAAACAAATATTAACATTATAGGTAAAAAAGATATTAAAAAACTGCCTAAAATCAAATCATCACCAAAAAAACTTGAAACTCTATTATTTATTGTCTCATAACCTAACATATTTTTACCTAAGAAAAATTGAATTAAACTATCTGTAAATAAAATAATAAAAAATAAATATAAAAATTGAATAACTTTTTGATGATCTTGATAACATTTCTCAAAAATATAGATAATTGAAATGACTAAAAATACGTGTCTAAAAAAAAAAATTGAAGAATACTTATCAACATTTACATTATTAAAGATAGAACTGATAGCTATGTAGAAAGAAAATATAAATAAAAAAATAATTTCTTTGTTTTTTATTAAATAAAATTTTTTTTCTATAAGAATTTTATATACTCCATAAAAAGTAAAAAAAAATAGAAAAACTTCAGCAACAGCAGTACCTAAGGTTATTAAAATTGGTAAAAGAAAAATTGTACTTAGAAATATGAATTGGATATTTGAAGAATTTTTAAATTTTTCCATTTTATTTCAATAACATAATATTGCAAATAAGATAAATCTTTTAACCTATATTAAAAAAATTAGGCAATTAAGTATCTTTGATTTTAAAACTCAAAGTATTGATATATATAAAAAAACATATATAAAAAATTACCTATTAAAAAAAAATACTTTCATTTGAAAAAAAAAATCTTAATTATGGGTCTTCCAGGTTCAGGTAAAACTTACTTGGCTAAAAGATTTTCAAAAATTGTGAATGCTGAATGGTTAAATGCTGATAGAGTCAGAGGAAAATATAGCGATTGGGACTTCAGTGAACAAGGCATAATAAGACAAGTAAAAAGAATGAAAAAATTGGCTCAACTCTCAAAAAAAAAAATTGTAGTTGCTGATTTTGTTTGTCCTTTAAAAAAACAAATAGATATTTTTAAACCAAATATAATTGTATGGATGGATACCATACAAAAAGGACGATTTAAATCGATGAATAAATTATTTAAGCCACCAAAAAGATATCATTTAAGAATTACTGAAAAAAATATAAAGATAAACTTAATTAAATTAGCAGATAAGTTGAGACCTTATAGATGGGGCAATCAAAAACCTACAGTACAAATGTTAGGAAGATGGCAGCCATGGCATGAAGGACATAGAAAACTATTTGAAAAATCAATAATAATGACTGGTCAAGTAAATATATTAGTTAGAGATGTACATGGTGTAAATGACAATCCATACACTTACAATCAAGTAAAAAGGAATATAAATCAAGATTTAGTAGATTTTAAATCAAGATTTAAAATTTCAAAAGTCCCAAATATAACGAATATAATTTATGGAAGAACAGTTGGCTATAAAATAAGAAAGATAAATTTAGGAAATAAAATTGAAAAGATTTCTGCCACACAAATTAGAAAAAAATTAAGAAAACAAAATTTATTAAAAAAAATTAATTAATAATTCTATCCAATATCTGATCATGAAATTTTCTCTTTGTGGTAAAATTATTTTTTTTTATTTTACTGAAATAAACATTGTAATCTTTTAAAATTTTAAATATCACTTTTTTTAATGATGGTAAGTTTCTTTCAGCAACTTCAACTCCATAATAATTTTTCTTTAAAAAATTAATATCTTTAAAAATTATAACTGGTCGATATCTCGACAAACTCTCCTTTATCACTTGAGGATTGCCCTCTGTATAAGATGGCAAAACAAATATATTACAATTATCATAATATTTAATTAGCTTATTTACATTCTGAGTCTCAAATTTGTATTTAATTATAAAATTGTTTTTTTTTAATATCTTCTCTTTTTTTGATCCAACTATTGTTAAATTAAATTTAAATTTTGCTTTTTCTAATATTGAAATTAATGAGTCTAAACCTTTCTCCTTCCTAATTCTGCCTACATATAAAATTTTTGGATAAATTATTTTTGGTTTTATTCTTTTTTTAAACCATTTTTGATTTAATTTTGAAGGATCTACCAAAGTAAATTTTTTCAAGTTTGATAAACTTTTTGAACATGAAATTACTTTTGTAGTTCTTGTTAAAATGTAAAAAAAAATAGAATATATAATTTTTCCAAGTATTCCGAATTTAATATTATATTCTTTAAATCCATCACTCCTCAAATAAAGAAACCCTTGAATTTTTTTTCTTCGAATAATTTTCAAAATTAAAAAAAAAATAAAATTAAATGGTGTGATAGAAATTAACAAAATTTTAAGTTTAAATTTGTATGAAAGTTTAATCAATTCTAAAAATGAGATTAATTTTAAAAACTTAATACTAAAATTATATTTACAATTATTTATTGTACCCTTCCTACAAAATAATTTTACATCCAAACCCTTGAAGGCTTCTAAAATATTTTCTAAATCATAACTATTCGATTTGGTTAATCCTCTATTTTTATAAACTTTTTCATTACCAATGATTATTAATTTCATATAGTTTTCAAGATTAACTTCGTGATTTTAAAAAATTTGCTATATTAATGCTTACATTATTGCTTTTTAAACAAAAATTATCAGTATTAATTATTCTTTTATTTTTATTAATTAAACAATTTTTTACCATTTCACAAAATTTTTCATACGAATCTAGCCTAATGGATTTATATTCTTCAGTGTCAGGTAAAAAAGATTTATTCCTAAGTCCAGGATCAATGTAGTAACAACTCTTCCCTATTGATAGTAGCTCATGACATAACGATGAACTCCAAGTACCAATAAATTTTGCTTTTTGTCCCAAAAAATAAGAGTCTATCCAATCAGTCTCATCTATCAGAATTTCAACATTTTTTAAATTTCCTATTATTTCTAAAATTTTCTTATTTTCAAATTTGTCTTTTTCATGTTTAAATTTAATTGCAATTTTTAAATTTAAATTTTGTAAAGAAATTTTTTTAATCCAATTTAGATGTAAATAGAAATCATCATAATATCCTTCATACCCTGAAACAAATTTCCAAGAATGTGAGGTTTCAAAAAATAAGAGATCATATTTTTGTATTTTATTTTTTTGAATTGTATTTTCTTTTCTTTTAAAAAAATTATATTCCATAAAAAATGATCCTACTGGAATAATTTCTTTTACTTCGCCTCCCATATATTTTAAAACCTCTGCAGTTTTATTTCCCATAGAAAATAAAACATCAGAATATATGAACATTCCTGGTCCATTTCTTTGGAATATATTTCTTTGAATACAGGTTGATAATTGTCCCCCATAACTTTTAAAGATTTCATTTTTAATTGGGGATGTTAAATTGTATCTTTCTTGTATCAAAAATTTAGCGTTAATTTTTGAAAAAATTGTATGATTTCTAAAATATAATTTTAAAATATGAAATAAAGTTAAGTTAAAGTTATAATTTTTTCTTAAAGAAAAAAAAAATGTAAAACAAATTAAATTCCAATACATCAAAAAGGTATTTTTTGAAGGATAAGAACACCTAAAATATTTTTTAAATTTTATAAAATTAAATTTTTTGTCTTTCTTACTTAAAATAAAAACTGTATTAATATTATTTGAAATTTCTCTAAAATACCGGTATCTTGTATTTTCTGTTAAATCAACAACAAGGTCAAAATTTTTTCTTTTTTCAGCTGAAGATTTTCGAAATAAAAAAATATAAATTAAAAAAAAAATATTTTTGATAAATGACTTTAAATAAATTATTTTTCCACTTAAGTTTTCAAATTTCCCTAAATAATTGTTAAAATTTCTAAATAAAATTACTTTATTTTCATTTATAACAGAACTTATATTTAATCCAAAAAAGCTAGAATATTTTTTACTAATATGTTTATAGTCTTCTTGATTTACAAAATAATCAATGTAATCAACTAATTCACTATTTAGTTTTATGATATCTTTTCTTTTATCCAAATTGAAAGATGATATATCATCCATTGAAATATTTTTTTTGTAATTTTTCAAAACTTTTACTAGCAAAATCAAAGTCAACAGGTGTATTGATATCAAAACCCTCAAATTGATCTAGCTTATAAAAAAAAGGTTTATTTCCTACCAATGATTTTTTTTTAAACATAAGATCGGTTTGTAAAATATTTATTGCAAAATTTAATTTAAATACATCTGGAAGATTTTGTGAGTTTGGAGCTTTTGATGGATTAAAATTAAGTGGTTTATTTTTAATATATAAGAATTCTTTTACATCTGACACAGTATTGAAACTATCGTGTCTATTTTTTTTTTTCATGAAAATATTTATTAATTTTTCATAGGTCTTAATTTTAATGAAAGGATTTGTGCAGTGAGTGAATAATATATATTTTGATTTTGTATTTTCGGCAATATGTCTCCAAAAATCACTATTTTTACACGAAGAGCTTGCAAAAAATTTACTTCTCTTGTGGTAATCAACTTTCAACTTTTTTGCAATATTTATTGCCTTATCAGAGTCGGTATTAATTATAATTTTTTTTATATTTTTTACTTTTTTTAAAATCTCAATTTTATACTCAAGTAAATTTTTTTTATAAAATTTCTTAAAATTTTTATTTTTTACTCTTTGAGATCCTTTTCTAACTGTAATTACTGCGGCTAAAAAAATATCCTTAGATTGCATAAATAGAAGTGCTCTTAAAATTATAATTTGTTGGTGTTATCGAAACTATTGGAAGACTTTTCTTGCTATGTGAATATTTAAAAAAAATTTCGTCAATGATTTTGTTTCTTATATCGCCATCCTGATAACCATCAAAGCCAGCTAATAAGATTTTTTTCGCTTTTCCAGATGATGCGACTCCTAAAGCATAAGCTATATTATATAGTTTGGGTATAGTAACAGAATAACTAGAGAATTTAAATGTATCTTCTGTTAATCCAACACCAAAATCGAGTATATTTGACTTAGGTATAGTTTTATCCAACTCAGAGGTAATAAAAGACATTGGCATAATTATTTTTTTATTCAATTTTTTAAAGAAATTTATATTTGATATGAGCTTTAAAGGGTTGCAAGAAACGTAATAACTAACTAAATTTTTGTTTATTTTAATTTGATTATTTAACGCTAAAACAATTGGTTTTTTTTCTTTAATATATCTTTCTATTGCAAATTTATACTCCTTTGTGGTTTCTCCATGAGATAAAAGTAAGACTTCTTTACTTTTGAGTTTTTTTACAGGTGACCAATTACCTTTTTTTTCTTTAATAGGTTTTTGAAAAACTGATTTTATCAAATTAGGATCATATTTTCTCCCTATCAACTTTAATTCATTTAAAATTTTAAGCATTTCTCCACATTGAAGCTTAATGGATATCATTTCCTGAACATAAGTTGGATGTATCTTTAATTTTCCTGACAAATAATAATAAGGATTAGTACCCCAATTATATTTTTCTTTTAGAGGAACAAAAAACTCATTTTGTAAATTCAATAGTGGTAGTATATTTTTATCTTTATTGATTTTTTTTTCTTGAAGTTCTAGATATAAATATTCTGTTTCAGCATTTCCTGGTCCACGCCCCATACCAGTAAGTGTTGAGTCTAAGAAATTTACCCCATTATCTAAAGCATATATTGTGTTTGTCAGTGCATTACCCAAATTATTATGAGCATGAATACCAATATTACCTTTCCATTTTTTCTTAATTAACTGAATTTTTTCAAAAATATCTCTTGTATCAATACAGCCTAAGCTGTCTGCTATATAAAATACAAAAGGTTTATATTTTATAATTATATCTAAAATTTTAAATAATTGTTTATCAGTGACTTCACTTACCTGCATTAAATTTATTCCTACCATATAACCTTTTAACTTAAGATAATCACATAATTTCGATGCAAACTCTATTTCATTTGAATGTGCTGCAATTCTTATGAAATCTAGTCTAGATTTTTTTTTACTTTTAAAAATTTTATTTAGTAAAAATTTATAGTTTTTTTTGTCAAAAATAAACTCTGAACAATTAATCATAACACCTATTTTTAAATTTTTAGGTATTCTGAAAGACGATAAATAATCATCTGTTGTATACCAATTAGGTCCTTTAAAATCATTTTTTTTTATAGATCTAAAACCAAGTTCAACAAAATTAACGTTTATTTTAGACATGGTATATAAATATTCTTGAACTATTTTATTGGGGAACTGCCAATTATTGTAGTATCCACCATCTCTAAACGTGCAATCTAATTGGATAATTTTCTTCATAATCATTTATTAATATTTTTAACTCAAAAAAACTATTGTTTCTTTTTATATCTTTTTTCTGATCTTTTTGGATAAAAAACATCAAACCCTAAAGCTTCATTTGAGATCCCACCATGAGGCTGATATTTTCCAATATCGACACCGTTTCCAAATTTTAACTTTTTTTTATTTTTGCCACGATAGAAATCCATAGACCCCTTTATTAACCAAGTAATTTGCTCATTTTTATGCCCCTCATCGTGAAATTGAAAATTTTTTTTTAATTTAAATAATACTATAGTCATGTTTTCTGTTTCAAAAACTCTTGATACTATATTCCCTCCCCATAGATCTCTTTTTTTAATTTCTGCTGAACTTAGGTAATTAACTTTTTTTACTTTTTTTGTCTTTTTGTTATTTTTTGATTTAATTAGATAAAATGATGAATTATTAGAAGCCTTAAGATCAAAATTATTATTGTGTGATGTAAAGTTTAAGTTATCGAATTTCCTTGTAAGTTTGAATTTTTTTTTGTTAACCTCAAAAGTTATTAAACCATCTAAATTTATAAAATTATACTCAATTTCTCTATTTTTTTGTTTAAAAAGATTATCAAAGAATACTTTTTGAAAATTTTGACTTTTATTCACCTTAAATCTAAAGATTTCTAAACAAGTCCAGCCTTTAAAAGAACTATAAATAAAATTTTTCTTATTTTTATTTAAAAATTTAAAAAATGATCCCTTTTTACTTTTTTTTTCCGTATTTGATCTTGTTAAAATCATTATTCTGTTAAGAAATTATTTTTTCTTTTTTTTGAAAAGACTTCAACTTTGTTTTTCCAAAAATAATTTTTATTGAAACCCTTTTTTCTATTTGATTTCAAGGATCCTGAATTCTTAATTGGAAAATCATAAACACAATAAAAATATTTTCTGTCTTCTAAGCCTCTGTACTTTGTTACAGAATGATAAGCAGATGGAGTATTTAATATTATTAAACATGAGTTTCCAGGTACTTTATAGGTTTTTTTGCTTCTTACTTTTTGTTTCTCAGGAAAAATATCAAAAATTTTTGTTTTTTTTTT
>CETH01127332.1_pt1 | contig 15735 bp, 14 predicted proteins | sample 361461 | NCBI WGS metagenome assembly CETH01 (sample SAMEA2622695, study PRJEB7988) | marine metagenome | isolation source: saline water (ENVO:00002010), including
TTCTAAGCAAATTATTGTAAAATATACTTATGTTTGACTACGAAAAAGCCCCCTACCTAGAATTAAAAGATTATCCAGCACCTAATGGGATAAAATCTTTTTTTGTGCCTATGAACGATAGTAAAAAGATAAGATTAGCTTATTGGAAGCATTTATCAAAAAAAGCACCGTGTCGCGGTACTATTTTACTTCAGCAAGGGCACAATGAATTCATAGAAAAATATTTTGAAACAATCCAAGAGTTAATTGATAGGAATTTTGATGTCGTTTGTTTTGATTGGCGCGGGCAAGGTATGTCTGATCGTATGATTAACAATGTAAACAAATCATATATCAGCGACTTTTCAATTCATGATAAAGATCTTAATTTTATTATACAAAATATTATAATTAATAATTTTACATCACCATTAATTGGAATAGGCCATTCAATGGGTGGCCATATTTTGCTTTCTTCTCAAGAATTAATAAAAGACAGCTTTAAAGCGATAGTATTGTCAGCACCAATGCTTGGATTTAAAAATGAAAATCTTCTTTTTTTACTTATATATATTATGAATTTATTTAATAAAGGTGAAAAATATTTTCCTGGATCAAAACCTAATATGGGTCAAGAAACACCATTTGAACAAAATGATCTCACAAGTGATTTTGATAGGTACAAAAGGACTCAAAGATTAGTGAGAAAATATCCTAATATCAGATTATGGGGAGTAACTAATTCTTGGGTAGAAGCAGCAAAAAAAAATATTTTAAAAACTAGAAAAGATGGCTGGGCTGAAAGCATTGAGACTAAATTTCTCATTATCAACCCTATAAAAGATAAAGTGGTAGATTCAAATAAAACTATAAAAATGGCAAAAAGATTGCCTAATTGTAAAATTATTAATGTTAATAATATTGAACATGAAATCTTGATGGAAAAAGATGTTTATAGAAATATGTTTTGGAGTTTATTTGATGATTTTTTAAATTCACTTAAAATTTAGTGTTATTTGTTAATCTTCTATAATTATTTAGGTACTTTTTGATTTAATTATTCCGCAGCTAGTGTTTTTTCTTCTCTAGAATTAATTTCATTAATAAATTCTTTAATAATATTTTTAAAATTTAATGCAAATGACTGAAATTTTGATTTTTTTTCAAAATTTTCCTCATTCATATATAAATCTCTTCTAATTTCTAACTGAATGCATTGGATATTATTTTCTTTTGAATGATATTTTTTGGTTATATAACCTCCTGAATAAGGATCATTAATAGAAACCTTGTACCCATTAGAGTTAATAATATCTGATAGAATTTTGACAGATAATTGCGAACAAGATTTATTAAAGTCATTACCAATCACAATGTCTGAAATATTATTTTTGTATCCAGATTCTGAAGGCATTGAATGAAGATCTAAAATAAATACTCTTCCAAATTCTTTATATAATTTATCGATTTCCCTTCTTAAAATGTTATGCCAAGGCAAATAATAATTATTTATTTTATATTCAATATCTTTCCAAATTACTTTTTTATCATAAATTTCTTTCCCTGCTGTATTTTTAGTAAATATTAAACCTATGCCGGATTTAACTTTATCTGATATATTAAATTTAATATTTTTAGGTGGATTACTAATATAGTACGGATCAATTTCATTAATATCTCTATTCAAATCTATAACTATTCTTGATATGTTGCTTTGTAAAATTGTAGCGCCTGTGTCTTTCATCAGACTTGATATATCGTTGATATACATATCTTTCATAGAAAGATAGGCTTTTTTATTTATAACGGCTTTATTATATAGATGTTCAGTTAACATTTCTCCTGAATGAGGAGATGATATAATAAATGGTATACGTTGGGTTTTTTTTGGCTTAATTAAAGAAAAATGGTTAGGTTTATTATGATTTATTAATTTAATCATTATATTATATATATTATCAGATAAATTTTTATCGATATATAACAAATGCATAGATTAAAAATAATAATTGGGGCACGTAGCTCAGCGGGAGAGCACTACGGTGACATCGTAGGGGTCGCTGGTTCAAACCCAGCCGTGCCCACCATTAAAGATTAGCTTCATTACAAGATTTGGAATTAGTATGAAAAGCAGTAAATATTTAAAGGATAGATATCAAAAAATAAATGAATTGGTAAAGCTTAATCAGTATAAAGAAGCACGCGAAATTACTGAAGAGGCCATTATTAAAGAACCTAATGATTATAGGCTTCATAACCTTCTCTGTATGTTGCTTATTATTTTTAAAGAAAATGAAAAAGCAATTGATCTAGCTTTGCACAGCATTAAAAATATAAAAAAGGACGCAATTTCTTACTTTTACTTAGGTCAAGCTCAATGGAATTCCGATCAAAAAGAAAAGGGAATTCTAAATATTATTGAATGTCTAAAAATAGATCCAGAATTACAAGTAGCTTATAATGTTCTTACAGGATATTTAAAAATTATACCCTCTATGGCTTTTAGTAATAATAAAGACATTGAGTCTATACTTCTTAAGGGTATTAAAGCGGGGTTATTAAAGACTAAAGATAACGAGGGATTAATAATAAAACTTTATATAGATAATTTTAATTCTCAATATTCCATTAATTTTATGGAAACCAACCCTAAAGATAATATTGAAGATCAACATTTAGAGAACTTTATAAATGACATATTTAGTAAAGATTTATTTTTACTTCTTTTAAAATCAGTGCCAACGAGTCTAGAGATTTTAGAGAAATACTTAACAGAAATTAGAAAAAAATACCTTATTAAAGTTTTTAATTCACAGAATAATGATGTTAATACACATTTTTTGATAACTCTTGCCCAACAAAGCCTTAGAAATGGCTATTCTTGGTTTATTTGTCCGGAAGAAGAAGATATTTTGGATGAGATAGAGGTAAGAATAAAAAAAGATATCAAAGAAAATAAAAAATTGAATGAAAATGAAATTGCTATATTTGCAAGTTATAAACACCTTATTAATTTTCAGGAGATAGAAAATTATCTAATAAAAAATAATAATAAAAAACTTAAAATTCATGACTTAATTAACTCACATATTATTGAAATAAGTGAAGAAAATAAAATCAGCAAAAAAGTAAATTTCTTAAATATAAAAAATAAAGATAGCAATATTTTATCAAATAAAAGGTTTAATCGCCCAATAGGTTATAATTTATTAACAGATTCTAGCTTAACAGATTTTATAAAAGGAACCTTAAAACCAGCACAAATATTAGGAAAACAAAAACAAATAAATAACCCTAAGTTATTGCTTATAGGAGAAACATCAGTTGCAAAGTCAATTTTTTATAGTGGATTAGAAGGCTCAAAAATTGATGTTTTGAATGAAAGTTTATCAGAAATCTCTTATGCCAGCAGAATTGTTAAGAAAAATAAAAGAAAAAATATTAATTTTCTTGTTGGAGGTCTAGATGATATTGATCTTTTGAAAAATCAATATGATTTAATAGATATTTATAGAAGTATTAATTTTAGCGCTGATGGTAGTAAACAATTTGAAAAGCTTTGTGCGTTTCTTAAACCTGGTGGCTTTATGAGGTTAGAATTAGTAAGTCAAAAAGAGTATGCTTTAACAGAAAATATACAAAAACATGTCGCGGGTATGAAAAAAAAGAATATAGGGTTTATAAGAAATTTTTTGCGAGACCTTAATGATAAGGAGATTCAATTATTTACAAAGAAGAAAAAGTTCTATGATGGAAATTCATTGAATAATTTAATAAATGAAAAGATTACCAATTATCTGTCACTAGAAAAGTGTAAAATTTTAATTGAAAACCAAAATTTAAAATTCTTGGGATGGTCTCGTATAGTTGACCCAATTTATAGAAATTCCTTCTTTGCAGAATATAATAAAATGTTTAAAGACGATATAATTTACAATAAATTACAAAATTGGATTGATTTTGAAAAAGAATACCCTTTTGACAATAGTGAAAATTATTCTTTCTGGTTAAGAAAGGAAAACTAATAATCAACAAATTTGTTGTTAGAGTTAGTTTTCAAGCAATTAAACATAATAATTATAGGCATAAAACTAACGAATCGAATTATTCTACCCTTGAATAATTTTATTTAATTACCATCTTATTTTACATCACAATGGAGGTTTTTATGTTAATCGAAGGTTTGGGGAATGTATCGTTTATTAATGGAATATTAAGAATTCAAACTTTAAAAGTTAATTCTGACGGACAAGTAGCGGAATCCGGTGTAATTGAAATTCCTGGAAATAAGGTAGGTGATGTCATTAATGGCATGGCAACTGCTGCAAAAGGAATATCAGATAAGTTAGATACCAACGCTGAAGAAGCAAATAAAGCTAATGAAGAACCGTCTAATGGAAAAGAAAATAAAAAAGGTTCTAAGAAGAAAAAATAATCTTTTTTAGATCAAAACATAAATGTTAAAAACTTTTAAACATATTTTTTGTTCATACTCGGCTGTTTTATTTCTTTTAATGAATTTTGCTTCAGCAGAAACAATTATTGAAAATGATAAAGATAAAACTTCATCATCAGATTTGTCATTTTCAAAATTGAGATCCTTAACATCAACAATTAGCGAAATTGATTACTTTGATTTTATTAGAATTAGTGTAGTTACACAGCCAGAATATCTTTATGCAAATTCTAATGTTTTAGAAAAAAAAGAAAGTCTCAAATTTTCCAAAAGAAAAAGGTTTCCTGAATTAAATGTAAGGGTAATCAATGACCGTGTAATCGATAGAGATGTTGATGATTTAACCTCAATTAGAAAAAGACAGGACGATAGTTTTGATGCTGCAGTGGAATTTTCTCAACCAATATACTCTGGTGGGGCAATTAATGCTGAAATAAGAAAATCGATTAATCTAAGATCAATTTCAGAAGTTGAAAGAGATAGCACTATGTCTAACCTTATTCTAGATGCTAACAGAATTTATTTGTCTACAGTTAAGTCTGATCTTCTTTATACATATGGATTAAAAATAATTGAAGAAATGGAACCATATTTAGATAAGGTTAGAGAAAGAGTTCAACTAGGAATTACTGACCCTATTGAATTAGCTCTCTTTTCAATTAAATACAATGAACTAAAATCAAAAATACAAATATTAAGCACAGAAAGATCGAGAGACATAGGCATATTCGAATATTTCTTTAGAGAAAAATTTCAAAATTACTCATTGCCAGAAGTATTTGTTCCTAACCTTATTATAAATAAAGGAAGTGAAGCTTATGAAGTTCGAGCAAGCAGATTAGATTATAAAGCTAGTCTTGAAGATACTAAGATTGCAAGAAGCGAGTTTCTTCCAAAGTTTGGTTTTAATACTAGATACACTAGTTATGACCTTAATAAGGATGCAAATGAGAGTGATATAAGAGGTGGAATATATTTCTCAATGCCTGTTTTTACTTTCGGAAGGGGAAGTGCTAAAGTTTCAGCTGCTAAAGCAAAAGCAGTAGCTACAAAAATGTCTATAGATATGATGAGAAAAGAAGATGAAACCTCTGAAACTGAGCTAGTTAATATTGTAAAAAGTGCAATTAATACTAGAGAAGAAATATATCTTTCTTTTCTTGATACTCAAAATCAAAGAAGGATAATAAGAGATAGACTTGATTCAACAAACTTTTCTACTGAAGCTTTTGTTGATAGTGGATTAAAGGAACTTCTACTTCTTGAAAGATTTCTAACTACTGAAATAAGTATGCTTCATGGCTACTTTATGTTTCTTCATCAAAACAGGGAATTAACAAGTTACATGAGAGTTGTTCCATGAGTGAAAAGGTTAAAAATAAAATACCTATGAGTGAGCATTGGTTTTGGGGTTCCATTATTGATAGCAAGGCTACATATATCCAAATAACCTTAGCCTCTATTTTTATAAATATTTTTGGCTTAGGTAGTGCTTTTTATATTATGACTGTTTACGACCGTGTTATGCCTAATTCAGCTATAAGTAGTCTTATAGCTCTAACTGTAGGTATGTCGATAGTTTTAATTTTTGACTTTATTATTAAACTTTTAAGAGCACATTTCATTGATTTAGCAGGCTCAAGTATGGAAAAGAAAGTAAATAACTCTCTTTTTAAAAAGATTACTGCACATGATGTTGAGTTTTTATCTAAAACTCGTGGAGTAGCTCATGTAGTTAGAGAATTTGAAGGAGTAAGAGATTTTTTTACTTCAGCAAGTATGGTAGCATTTATTGATCTACCCTTTATGTTTCTATTTTTAGCGGTTATTTATGCAATTGCTGGACCTGTAGCATTTGTGCCTATTTTGATTGTTCCTTTAGTTCTTGGTGTATCAGCAATCATTCAACCAATATTAAAAAGGCATAGTGAAAAGAACCTTGAAACTCAACAAGGTAAAATGACTGTTCTACATGAATTGTTATCTAATGTAGAAACTGTTAGAACAGTAGCAGGCGGTAAATTTTTACAGGATAGGTGGGATAGTAGTGTAGATTCTCAAAGTAAGGCTTCGGCAAGTGCTCGTGGTGTCTCTACCTTTGCAGTTACATTTTCGCAATCTGCTCTACAAGTCAGTCAAGTGGCAATAGTTTGTTATGGTGTTATTCTAGTTGGATCCTTAGAAATAACCCCTGGTGCTCTCATTGCTTGCGTAATCCTCTCTGGTCGCATTCTTTCGCCATTAGTTCAAGCAGGACAATTATTAACTAAAATGAATCATGCATTAGCTGCGTTTACTAAAATTGATGAATTAATGAAAACTGAATCTAGGGATAATAAGACTGAAGGATATAAAGCAACTGATCTTGTTAATGGCGAAATTTTAATAAAAAATGTAAATTTTGAAATAGATGAAACGCCTATATTAAAAGATATTAATATGACGATTCAAGATGGAGAAAAAATTGGAATTGTAGGAAATATAGGTAGCGGAAAAACAACTATGTTAAGGTCAATAATTGGATATTATCTACCTTCCAAAGGAACAATTAATCTTAGCGGTTATGATCTTCAAAATATTCCTTCAAAGAGTCTAAGAAATCACATTGGTTATTGTCCTCAAAAAATTCAATTATTTACTGGTACTATATATGAAAATATATGCGCTGGTATTGATGAAATTAGTGAGGATGAGATGATAGAGGCCTCAAAATTAGTCTGTGCCCACGATTTTATTGCTAAAATGCCCGGTGGATACAATTATCAATTAGTTGATAATGGATCTAATCTTTCAGGTGGACAAAGACAATCTATAGCTCTAGCAAGATGTTTATTAAGAAAGCCGAGCATCTTAGTTTTAGATGAGCCTACTAGCTCTATGGACGGTAATACTGAAGAAAAGGTGATTACCAATATCTTAAGTCTTCCATATAATCCTACAATAATTATATCAACTCACCGAACAAATCATTTAGCAAGGGTAGATAAAATTGGGATTATGGTTGATGGAAGTATTGCTAGATTTGACGATAAAGACAAAATTCTTACCCAAGAAAAACCAGGACAAAATTAAGCAATGAAAAAAATTATCGATAAGGTTTTAGAATTCTTTAAATCAATTAGATTTAATAGAGAGAAATTTGAAAATATCATCCCTTATATCGTTCCAGAATACTGGGCTCAACGAAAAGGATCATTTATCTTGTTCTGGTTTATAGGTTTGTTCACGATAATATTTTTAATATGGGGCTCGTTTGCTGAAGTAAATCAAGTTGTAAAAGCACAAGGAGTTGTTAAACCTGATTCAAAAGTACACTTAATTCAATCAGCTATCCCTGGTCCTATTGAAAAAATTAATGTTAGTCTTGATGATAAAGTTGAGATTGGGGATATATTATTTCTAATTGACTCAACTAATACTAAAAACATGTATGATTTAGCTTTTGCAGAAGTAGAAACTCGAACTAAAAAAGTAGAAATCTTAACAAAACTTGTTGAAACTGGTTCTGATTCTGAATTTAGATTACTGGATGAAAAATTAGCATTAATTAATGCTCAAACTAGATTAGATACTGCAAAAAGAAACCTAAACTTCTCGTCTGTTAAAGCTCCTAATTCAGGATCCATTAGTAAGGTTACTGTTGCAAACATTGGTCAAGTTGTTCAATCGGGTAATTTACTAGCTGAGTTAGTTCCTGAAGACGATATTTTAAGAATAGAAGCTGCCGTCCAGCCAAAGGATGTAGCCTATGTTAGAAAAGGACAAAAAGCTAAGATTGGTTTTTCTGCATATGACACTGCAATTTACGGTCAATTTGAAGGAAAAGTCATTAAAATAGCTGCTAACACATCATCTAATGAAGATGGATCTAGCTTTTATCCTGCCCTTATTGAAGTTGACCCAAGTCAGTTTGATGAAGATAACAATATCACACTACAATCAGGAATGATTACTGATGTTTCAATAATTGGAGAAGAGAGAACTGTTTTAAGCTATATAATGAATCCAATTACAAAATTATCACAAAAAGCTCTTCAAGAATAATTAATCAAGCAATATTTTATCTTTAAATTCCTTTTGAAATTTTTTTACATAATTTGACGCTTCTAAAAGTGAGTCAAATGTACCAGTATCTAGCCAAGTGTAATTTTTATCTAATAGCTCAGCTCTCATTTTATCTTGTTCAAGGTAAATATTATTTATATCAGTGATTTCATATTCACCTCTATCTGATTTTTTTAATTTTCGTGCATATGACCCAACCTGATCATCATATATATATAGACCAGTAACCGCCCAATCTGATTTAGGATTTTTTGGTTTTTCTTCAATGGAAAGAACATTATTATTTTCATCAAATTGAAATACTCCAAAACGTTCCGGATCTGCAACCCTGTATCCAAATATTGTTGCTCCATCATTTAAGTCAATAGAATTTCTAATCACATTGTTAAGATTTGGACCAAAAAACAAATTATCACCTAACATTAAAATAGTTTTATTTTTATCGACCCATTCTTCTGAGATAATTAATGCCTGAGCTATTCCTTCTGGTTTTTTCTGAGTAGCATATTCAATTTCTATTCCCCATTGTGAACCATTACCAAGTAAATCTTTAAATGAATTCTGATCCTCTGGAGTTGTAATAATCATAATACATCTAACACCAGAATTAACTAAAACAGATAATGGATAATAAATCATTGGTTTGTCATAAATATGAAGTAATTGTTTAGATATAATTTTAGTAAGCGGATATAGTCTAGTACCTGATCCACCAGCTAAGATTACACCCTTAACATCATCTCTAAAATTATTCACTGTCTCTTTCCTTAAGAATTTTTGGAAATACTTTTTTAACAACTAATCTTACTGTTTCTTCCCAAGATTTCAAATATATCTGATTTTCTTCTAATAATTCATAATCAATATGCAATCTTGAATCTAATGGTCTTTCTGCTTCAGAAGACCACTCAGATAAAGCGATAGGAATTAATTCACATTTAATATCTTGATCTGAAAGAGTCTTAATTTCATCATAAATTACTTTTGTTACAGAAAACCAATCTGTATGACCTTTGTTTGCAAAATGTAAGATATTAGGGATATTATTTTTATTATATAATTCAATAAGATAGTTAATATTCTTAGAAAAGTCCCCAGCATATGACATTGATATCTTTTGATCAGAAACAACCCTTAAATCATTATTATTTAAAATTGCTTTAACCATTGTTTTAACAAAATTATTACCATATTCACTAAATAAAGATGCAAATCTTATTATTAGGCAATTATTATTATTTTTTAAAGCCAGGTCTTCGCCATTACTTTTTGTTAAACCATAATAATTTATAGGTGATTTCTCACTATTATAATAATATGGTCCATTATCAATTCCACCAAAAACATAGTCCGTTGAAGCATGAATTAAGCCTAATTTTCTTTTATATGTTTCCTCTGCAAGCAACTCAACACCTCGTTCATTTACGAGTTTCGCCTTTCCCTGATCAGATTCTGATTTATCAACATTAGTATATGCGGCTAAATTAAGAATTAAATTATATTCCTCCTGATCAAGACACTTTTTTATTGTTTCTAAATTCCCTAAATTAAAATCATCTGATGTTGGAAAAAAGAAATCAAAATTAGAATTATTTTTGCTTTTTTTAAGTTCATTTCCTAACTGACCTGTTCCACCAGTTACAAGAACTTTAGAAATTTTATTAGATTGTTCCAAGACGCTCGCCTGAATATGATTCTTTGTCTTTAGGGTTAAGATAATTCTTATTTTTTAAATACCATTCTATCGTAGACTTAATTCCATCATCCCATTCAATTTGAGGTTTCCATCCTAATGAAAGTACCTTTTTGTTATTCAATGCATATCTTTGGTCATGACCAGGTCTGTCTTTAACAAACTGAATAAGTTTATTATGATGACCCTTTTCAAAAGATAATAAATCATCGAGAAGATTACATATGGTGTTAACTACAGTAATATTTTCAATTTCGTTGTTATTTCCTATATTGTATTTTTCACCAGCCGATCCCTTTGATAGCACAGTCAGTATTCCGTTTACGTGATCTTCAACATGAATCCAATCTCTAACTTGCTTTCCATCACCATAAATTGGTATTGGCTGTCCATTTAGGCACTTAGTTATTACTAGAGGGATTAATTTCTCATAAAATTGCCAAGGTCCATAATTATTGGTTGTATTAGTTATAATGGATGGAAAATTATAAGTTTCATACCATGCCCTTACTAAATGATCTGAAGATGCTTTTGAAGCTGAATAGGGGTTATTAGGTTTATAAGCACTTTCTTCAATAAATGGCTTCTCATTAGCATTTAAAGTACCATAAACTTCGTCCGTTGAAACATGAATGAATTTAAATTTACTTTTTAAGTCTTCACCAAGATCAAGCCAATATTGATATGATAAATCCAAAATATTAAAAGTACCTGTAATATTAGATTTAATAAAAACTTCTGGACCATCGATTGAACGATCAACATGACTTTCTGCTGCAAGATTAATAATATAATGAGGATTATGGTCTTTAATAATATTAGTTATCGAGTTTCTGTCAGATATATCTTCTTGATAAAAGATATAATTATCTTTTGAAACTTCTCCTATAGCACTAGGATTAGATGCATATGATAATTTATCAATATTAATAACTTTAATATTGTCATCCTTCAGAAGCTCGCGAATAAGACAAGAACCTATGAAACCACAACCACCAGTTATTAAATATACTTTTTTTGACAAAATTTTTTCCTCTAAAACACAATTTCAGATTTTATTTCATTCCATTTAGGTAATTTACTGTCCTTATCTGATAAAATTGGAACAGAACTTCCTATAGGCCAATCGATATTATAAAAGGGATCATCCCATGCAATACCACTTTCAGCATCCTTACTATAATGATTGTCAACTTTATATAATATTCTTGTGGAATCCTCCAATGTACAAAAACCATGTGCAAAACCTCTAGGAATATAAATCCAACCATCAGAAGGTTTAAGGGTTAAAGATCCATATTTTTCATAGTTATCTGAATCTAATCTTAGATCAATAAAAACATCAAATATAGACCCGTGAAGCACCTTAATTAGTTTACTTTGAGCAAATGGTTTTTCTTGAAAGTGTAGCCCTCTTATTGTCATTGCCTTTAAGGATAATGAAAGGTTATCTTGCAAAAAATTGTCATCAATTCCAATATTTTTAAACTTTTCCTTATTAAACACTTCTGAGAATTCACCCCTACTATCATTATAAATATCAGGTTTAATATTTAATACATCGTCAAATATTACTTCGTATTTCATTTTAGCAGGCTTTCTACAAGTTTAATTTGTTTTGGTAGACATACTTTTTTTAAATCATATTCCTTAATAATAGTCTTTCTTGCTTCTTTCTTTAGTGCTTTATACTTATTAGGATCATTTAACACATCAATAACAGTTTTTGATAGACCCTCAACATCAAAGAAATCAACAAGAAGTCCATTTTTGTTATGTTTAATAACCTCTTTTACAGGTTCAGTTGAAGAGCCAACAATCAATGTTTCCATCGACATAGATTCTAGAGTGGACCATGAAAGAACAAATGGGTATGTAAAATAAATATGTACAGTTGTTATTCCAAGAATTGCTAGAAGAGTTTTATATTCTACAAGACCAACAAATTTAACTCGGCTTAGATCCTTAATTTTATCTTTTACCTCATTAAAATATATATTTTTATAACTGTTTCCATCTTTAGGTGAGGCTCCATAACTAACCTTGTCACCGCCAACAATTATAACATATGCATCAGGGTGCTTTTCTAGAATAGCTGGAAGAGATCTCATAAAAATATGATATCCACGATATGGCTCAAGATTCCTATTAATAAAAGTTATAACTTTATCATCCTTTGTAAGATCTATTTTGTTCTTGTCACCTAAAGATACTTTTGCATTTTTTTGTGGTTTTACAAGACTTGTATCTATTCCATCATGAATCACATTAATTTTATCAATAAAATCATTTGGGGCAGTATTCTTTTGGAAGTTAGTTGGGCAAATAAGTTTATCACTCTGAACATAGTTCATAAATGTTGGTGCATTCCTTGCTACGAGTTTAAAAAATAAATTATTGTCAGCCGAAGGGTGGTGCTTTTCATCTAGATCAAAATCAATATCAGAGCCACTAGAATGATAGTAAAATTCGAAATAGGATAAAAGCTTAACTTCTGGCCATATTTCTTTTATTAAAAAAATCTCACCCCACCCTGGATGTGATACAATTAAATCAGGTTTATAGCCTTTTTCCTTCATCTCTATACACTTTAAAGCTGCACCATGGGCTCTTAACATCTTTGTTTCAAACTCTTGTGCAAGGAAATGTATGTTATTTGATGTTTCACCTTCAATATTATATTTATAATGATTAATATTATCGTAAGGGCTATCTACCAGAGAAAGTGATTGAACTTCAATATTTTTCATTTCAGATAAAGCTGGAGCTAAACTTTTAAATTGGCCTGGAAAATTTTGGTGTATAAATAATACTTGCTTTTTATTCATTAACTTTTCCTTCCATAGATAAAAAACCAAATTTAATTAGCCAAATTGCAGCTCTACAAATAATTTCATATTCTATTTCAGTTTTACCAATAATATCACTTATTGTTTGATTATCATTATTATTAATTGAATTATAAACAGATTCTAATTCATCTAAAGAAGGTGATTTAGATCCTTCAAAAGATACGCTACTTAAATGATATACTTTATTTATTGTATATTCTTTATCATTAATATTTTTTATAAGAACAGAAGATTCATTAATTAAAAAAGTTGGATATGAGTCAAAAAGAAAATAAGGGTCTTGGGAGTTGCTAGGATGAGTAGGTGCCACTAAATCTTTATTATTTAATTCTGCCAATCGAATGCTGTCTAATTCATTAGAAAGCTTTCTATATTTTTCTAGAACAACTGTCCAAGAAAATTTGTTCTTAGCATTATTTTTTGCTGAGACTGAGATTTTTTTTCTTAGATCTTCATTATTTATCAGAATTTCTATTTTTTCTGCACAATCTTTAACATTAATTGCAGAAGTTAAACTTGCAGAAGCAACATATAAATCATATGAAAGCTTCCCGATATAATGCTCATAAGCTAATTCCTCTCCAAAGCCCTTATTTAAAGAAATAGAGGGTATTCTAAAACCGTCAACATTATGCTCTACATTTTCTTTATATCCATCCCAATCTGAAACTATTACTGGTAAGCCTGAAGCCATTGCTTCAATTGGGGTAATGCCGAAAGTTTCCTGTATATTATCGCTTAGTGATATAAATATATCCCCACACGCAAGGGTTAGATGTTTATTATTTTGATCTTTACCATCAATAAAATGAGTAACTATTGATGGACAAATTTCAGAAGCCTCTTTTTTAAATGTATTTTCAATAAAATCATTATGGAACCAACCAGTTTGAATAAGGTGAATTTTTTTATCTTTAAATTTTTTAGCACATCTTTCTAACGCAAGATACATTGGTAAGTGATGTGCTTTTGCATGAAAACTTAACCTTCCAACATAGACAATTACTATATCATTATCATCAATATTAAACTTACTCTTTGCTTTATGTTTAAAGTCATCACTAAAATTAAATTCATTTTCATCAATTCCTAAAGGAATTACTGGTAGCTTAGGAAGTATACAATCTTGAATAGAATATCGTTTAGATAAAAACTCTTTTTGAGCCTCTAATATCTTATTAACAGTATCCAAAACACAATTAGAAGTACAAATTATTGCATCCCATGGCATTACAGGTTTAGTAAGAATTGATGATATTGAATCCATTACCCTACTAGAAGCCGTAGTATGTGTTATGCCAATTAAGCTATAACGATCATGTCCAAAAAAAGATCTAGCTTCAGAATGATCTGCTACTCCAGGTCCTGGTATAAAAATGCCTCCAAAAGGCTCAGAAAGATAAGGTTTATCATATGGTATCCACTTAATATCAATACGTTGGTCTTTTTTAAGTATGTTTTGGACATCATCTTTAAAAAAATTCCTTTGTTCTAAATTTTTAATATAAGTTCCAATTGTCGGCGTTTGACTTTGTATAATTGCTTTTAAAAAGGACCATCCAGCAGCTTGGCGACCCATTATTCTGTTTCCAGTAATATCATAGCCCTCTTTGTCATAATATAACGCCCAATAAGGATGATCCTTTTTAGAAATATTATAACTTGAATGAAAATTCATTACTTTCTAAGTACCGTTCCAATGCTGTTTAAGCATAGTATTAACTTCCTCCGAACTAACACTATTTTTAGTAGCAACAGCCCATAAACTATAAGCTCTCTCATTCTTAGCAACTGATAATGAGGGGAAACCAGCACGAGAGAGTTCACCAGCTAGCACTTTAGCTGTAAAGCCAGTTTTATGAGCCATATAATGCTTTCCTTCACTCAAAGCCCTTCTATGACCATAAACAATATCAACTGGAGAAATAGGGCCTGCTGGAGATTCGTAAAGAGGTTCAGTAAATTTATCATCAGCTATGAATTTACTAACCTCTTGAAGATCTGGACAAGTTATAACAACAAATCCCGTATCATTTAAAACTCTATACATTTCTTTTAACGCAATATTAACTTCATATGGATAAACATGTTCTATATTGTGAGAAGAATAAACCGCATCATATGAAGCATCTTCAACACTAGACATATCCGTTAAGGAAGCAATAATATCTGGTTTAAGGTTCTCATCAATATCGAGTCTTACCTCTTCCCATTCATTAGTATTAAAAACTGGTGTTGTCTTTTCTTTTGTATTCTGACCACACCCAACATGTAAGAATTTTTTTGTCATAGTTCTTATTATAAAATAAATAGAATAAATTATACAAAAAAAAAGGGAAGCATAAGCTTCCCTTAATTTTAATTAGTTTACTTTCTTAGACTAGTAAGAAGTCAGCAGCTACCATTGCGTCTGCAGTTACAGCATCAACTTTAGCTATTGGTATAATGTCTGCAGCAACCTGTTTCACGTTAGCTGTTGAACCGTCAACATGGTAAATGTATGCAGCACCATTATCGTAAGCAACAAGAACTATCTTATCTGCAGATGTATCCATTTGAATACCATCGGCTGTTGTACCAGTACCTGAAGAAAGAACCTTCAATAATTCTGTACCAATACCGTTCGTATCAAAGTCAGTTTCAAGGTTACCATCACCAGCATTTGCATCAGTTAAGAATACGATGTCAGT
>CETH01039216.1_pt1 | contig 15723 bp, 14 predicted proteins | sample 361461 | NCBI WGS metagenome assembly CETH01 (sample SAMEA2622695, study PRJEB7988) | marine metagenome | isolation source: saline water (ENVO:00002010), including
ATCCAGCCTTTCGAGATTATCCTCTTGTTCCTCTGAAAGGATCGCATCATTCGGGGAGACATCACTAATGATCTTGTGAAGTAATTCATGAGATCTTTTATCAGCTATTTCTCCCAAAGTCTCTGAGGTGATTTGAGCTCCCTTTGCTGCATCTCTCAGTAATAGAAGCAACTGACCTGCCAGCGTTGCGGATTCCTTTGCGAGAGTGTGGTCCGATTCAGTAGCCATTTATAGAAGTTCTAGACAGATCTGCGTCTGTGAGGAAGAATTTGGGTCTGAAGTATTCCGCAGGCATTGATTATGTCACGCTGATCTATTCATCACGTCTCTTGCGAAGCTTCTTTGAGTGCTCCTCAAGTTTTTTTCGTTGCGTTTTACTGAGACTATTGATACCTGATTCAGCAACTTGATCTAAGATCTTGTCAATTTCGCGTTCAGCGCTACTTTCTCTTATTTCAGTAACTGTTTTCAAATGCCGACGTCTCATAGAGCGTTTGGTACCTCCGGAACGCCGAACTGGAGCTATCCCAGTTACTGCAGATGGTAGGCGTACTTTAGGGATCCATTGCAGGTCATTTGCGTAACCAAACGATCGAAACCCTACAAGGGAAGTTGCAGCAACAGCGATAAGCATTATGAGTTGAGGCCCTGACCGAACTGATAATGCTTGAAGAATATCAAGGCCGAAAATTACTCCGACTATTCCATAAGCTGGCACACCCGGCCAGAAACGGGCGGTTGGGTACTGCGCAGCAAAAGCAATCAAAACACCAAGTTCCACGTATCTGAGTCCATACATCAACTGAGACGAAGAGTTACCTAGTCCATAGAGGAATACGGCAGTTCCCGGTAGCACCGTAAGTAAGAGCAAAAAAAACATAAATGGTCGCCGTCCCATTAAGTTCTCAAGCTGATTCCCCAGTAAATAAAGAATGAAGAAAAGAAAGATTGTCCAAATAGAAGGTTCGTTTACCAGCGGCCAAGTTATCAATCGCCATATTTCACCGTCGGCTACCTCATCGGAACTCAGAAGAATTTTTCTACTAAATTTATGTTGTACGCCTTCAAGGGTCCAAATGAAAACTGAGAGGATTCCCAAAGAGATAAGAGCGACAGTGGTCGTGACGTCAACTCGGCCAACCCTAAACCACGGTTCATTTCCTCGAGCCCATGGATTTGAATACGAAAACCGGTCTGACATACCTAAAACCTAGCCTTTAACAGCCTCTTAGGTGCAACCCATCTCAACGTTTCAGCCCAGCCCGAGAAACAGCTCTTTTGTGAGCATGGATTGCGAAACTATCTTCTAGCTTCTCCAGAGAAACTGATTCAGAAAATCTATGCTCCATCGCCCAAGTTAGAATCAAGTCAGCTAAATCAGGGTTCTTGGGCAATAGTGGCCCATGCATGTATGTTCCGATTACACGTTGTTGAACTGCCCCTTCAACTTGATCAAAAGAATTATTACCGTACCCATGAAGTACTTTTCCCAGCGGACGGGAATCTGATCCAAGATAAGTTTGTCCTATGTGGTTCTCATACCCGACAACAGTAAATTCGCTGCCTTCTACAGAGGATCCTATAGCTATGTCTCCAATAAGACGCTCCGTTCCAGCGATTGTTTCAAGATCAAGTATACCCACACCAAGAAGTTCGCTTCCAGAGGCATCGACGTACCTTTTCCCAGCTAATTGGATACCACCACATACCCATAGGAATGAAACTCCATCATCAGCTGCTGAACGGATAGCAGATGCCTTTTCTGCTAAATCAAACGCAATGAGATTTTGATCTTTATCTTGACCCCCACCTAAGTAACAAAGGTCAAAGTCATCCGGAAAGAATTTGTCACCAATCCCAACATTGGTCACCGAAGAAGAATAGCCCCGCCAGTGTAGTCTTTTCGTCAGAACAGAGATATTCCCACGATCCCCATAAATATTCATATGGTCTGGGTAAAGGTGACATATTCGGATTTCTGTCATTTGCCATCCTTCCAAAAAGCATGGGTTGCATTTCGCTTAACAAGATGATCTCTCAAATCAAGCATTGCGGTATAAGACGGTAAAACAAATATCTTGCTGTCATTCGGTGTTGAGGACACCAATCTGTCCAAAAGTTCAGGGATGCTGTCTGTTACCTGTATTAATTCTTTCTCAAATCCACCATAAAGAAAACGTAGCGCAAGGTCGTAAGAACGTTCTCCACCAACATGAAGTGTTTTAACCCTATTGAGAACCCTTTCGTAGTCGACATCCCAAATCCAACTCACATCTCTTCCATCAGCAACTCGATCATTTAGTAATACGCATAGATGAAGCGGGCCCGGGTGGAGAAGCAGAGTATCAATGTTTGCATTTGCTCCTGCAGGGTTCTTGGCAAGTAATATATGAATTTCCCGGTCATTAATTATTACTTTTTCGGTTCTTCCGAATGCTGCAACTGTTTGACTGATTGAAGCGGCAATTTCTCCGTGGTCAATACCGAGTTCACTTGCAGCCGAAAAGGCCGCAAGAGCATTGTAAACGTTATGAAGACCTGGCATAGTAGATGAGATTTCATGGAAGCCCGACTTACCGTAAATAGTGAATTCACTCCGATTTAACCCGTATAGTCGGATTTGAGATACTTCAAAATCTAGTTGCGGTCTGGTTAGGTTACAGTTTTCGCATTTCCAATCTCCCATATGGCTCAATGTGACATGTTTGTAAGATAAAGGTGCGGAGCACTGCGGACAATTTGATGAATCCGATGCGTGCTGTAGCTGGTCGCGTGAATACCCAGAGGCGTCTCCAAGTCCGAAGAAAACAGAGCCAGGTCTTTGTAATCCAATATCTGCAAGAATTGGGTCATCAGCATTCACCAATAGTCGTGTGTCCGGATGGAGTTCAAAAATCATCTTTCGCCATCGCTTGGCGATGCTTTCAAGTTCTCCGTACCTATCAAGTTGGTCCCGAAATAAGTTCATAAGAATCAACATACGGGGCCTATTCTCTTTGACGATTTCTGGTAGAGCAGCTTCGTCAACCTCAAGCACTCCGAGGTCATGATGTCGCTCTTTAGTAAGTAATGCAGTTGCTACACCACTTTTGAGATTTGCTCCTGAAGTATTAGAAACGCAAGCAACTCCAGCGTCATTAAGTATTTCACTCAGGAACCTAGTTGTTGTTGTTTTGCCATTTGTTGCGGATATCAAAACGCTACCTTTATCTAAACTGTCAGATAATTTAGAAAACGCATTTGGATGAAGTCTAAGTAAAGCCATTCCAGGTGCAGATGTTCCTCCACCTCTTCGAAGAAGAGGCGACAGAAAAGCAACAATTTTCCCCACCAAGCGAGCAACAAAATACATAAAGAGATATTACAACCTCTTTGGTGTCTATTAGAGGTCACTAAGGTTACTTCGAAACTAAAAATCAAATTGGTGTATCTTCTGGGCTAGAAAACAGTCTTGGGAATTAGCGAGTAATAGCCTTATATTTAATTCGAGTCGGTTGATTATTGCTCCCAAACTCTTTTCGAAGGAAGTTCTCATACTCACTGAAATTTCCCTCAAACCACCGAACTACGGAATTTCCCTCAAAGGCAAGTACGTGAGTAGCGATTCTGTCAAGGAACCATCGGTCGTGGCTAATTACCACGGCACAGCCTGCGAAGTCCTCAAGCCCTCCCTCCAAGGCTCGTAAAGTATCCACGTCTAAATCATTCGTTGGTTCGTCCAATAGAAGTACGTTGGCACCACTCTTGAGCACTTTCGCTAAGTGAACCCTGTTACGTTCACCACCTGATAAATCTCCAACAAGCTTTTGTTGGTCTGATCCTCGGAAGTTAAAGGAAGCTGTGTATGCACGCCCATTTACTTCTCTTCCCCCGATTATTAGATTTTCAACATCACCGGTTATCTCTTCGTAAACACTTTTAGATGGGTCAAGAGATTCTCGTGATTGATCAACATACCCGAGGTCAACTGTCGGCCCGATCCTTATAGTGCCTGAATCAGCAGGCTCGGTTCCCGTCAAAAGTTTGAACAGCGTAGATTTACCAGCTCCATTAGCCCCAACTATTCCAACTATCCCAGCTTTGGGTAAAGAAAATGAAAGGTTCTCTATCAAGAGTTTTTCACCAAAACTCTTTGAAAGCCCATCAACCTCAATAACGTGGTCACCGAGTCTTTGGTCAACAGGGATATTAATTTGGAGTTCCCTTTGGGAGCGATCGCTAGATTTTGATTCTGCTAGGAGTTTATCGTAGGCCGCCAATCGAGCTTTCCCCTTTGCTTGACGTGCCTTTGGTGCCATTCGCACCCATTCGAGCTCACGAGCTAAAGTTCTCTGTCGTGCCGCGTCCCTGTTCTTTTCATCGGATAAACGCTTTTCCTTTTGCTCTAACCAGCTTGAGTAGTTCCCTTGGAAAGGGATTCCACGTCCTCTATCCAGCTCAAGGATCCACTCAGCGACATTGTCTAAGAAATATCGGTCGTGTGTTATTGCTACAACTGTGCCGACATAATCGTTGAGGAAACGTTCCAGCCAAGCAACTGATTCTGCATCCAGATGATTAGTTGGTTCGTCAAGAAGAAGTAAGTCCGGCTTTGAAAGGAGCAGCTTGCATAACGCAACTCTGCGCGTTTCGCCACCCGACAGGTTTTGAACGCTTGAGTCGCCTGGCGGTAGCCTAAGGGCATCCATGGCTATCTCCACCATTCGTTGAAGATCCCATGCTCCCGCGGCGTCAATTTTCCCTTCAATTTCAGCTTGTAAAGATCCAAGCTTTTCAAAATCTGCATCTGGGTCGGACCAAGCCGCCAAGACTTGGTCATAGTCTTCTAGTAGCGAAGCTATTTCCCCGACTCCATCCATTACGTTTTCATGGACTGTCTTCGCAGTGTTTAACTCGGGTTCCTGGGGCAAGTACCCGACAGTAAATGAAGAAGTCAACCTCGCTTCGCCTGTAAATCCATCGTCTAGGCCAGCCATAATTTTTAGGAGCGAAGATTTTCCTGCACCGTTCATTCCTAGGACACCTATTTTCGCTCCAGGGAAAAAAGAGAGACTTATGTCCTTGAGGACTTCGCGATCCGGAGGGTAGAACCGAGAGCATTTGTGCATAGTGAAGATGTATTCATGAGCCATTGACTTGAGGGTACCTTATCGTTGAACGCTTTTGGTTATTTCTGACTATGTCTTGTGGCATCGAAAGTCGTATGATCTAGCAATGATCAAAGCGATACTTTTTGATTTCGGGGGAGTAATCACGACGAGTCCTTTTGATGCGTTCGGAGAGTACGAGAGAGAGGTAGCAATACCATCTGGAGTCATTCGTAAGATAAACAGCATAAACCCAGATACGAACGCGTGGGCGAAATATGAACGCAACGAAGTAACAAGAGATCAATTTATCTCTGCTTTTGAGGAGGAGGCTGTAGCTCTCGGAGTTAGTCTCAGCGCTGAACGCGTGTTGAAATGTCTGGAAACAACAATTCGTCCAAATATGGTAGATGCCATTAAGTCTCTAAGAACGCAATACAAGTTGGCCATCCTGACAAATAATCTACAACAAAGCTCTAATGATTCACCCAGAGATAAAAGAAGCCCCACAGCTCATCTAGAAATGGTGATTGACTTGGTAGACGATGTAATAGAGTCTTCAAAGATAGGAGTAAGAAAACCTGAGAAGGTATTTTATGAAGCGGCATGTCAAGTAATCGGTGTTGACCCAGCTGAATGTGTTTTTCTTGATGATTTGGGTATTAATCTTAAACCAGCCCGTCAAATGGGCATGCGTACAATTAAGGTGATGAGTGAACAACAAGCACTCAAGGATTTATATGAAGTCTTGAGGGTAAATAAATGTAAGGATCGAAATTAATGCGAATCGCCACATGGAATGTTAACTCCTTGAAAGCGAGAATGCCGAGAGTGGTTGACTGGGTTAATAGATTTAATCCATCCGTTTTATGCATACAAGAAACCAAGATGACTTCTGACGCGTTCCCGCATTCCGTCTTCAAAGAGATGGGTTATGAAAGCGTGCACAACGGCGAAGGCAGATGGAATGGTGTTGCGATCCTAAGCAATGTTGGTTTAGATGATGTATGTTACGGCTTTGATGATGGGAAGCCAGAGGACCCTGACGCCCGAATTATTTGGGCGACTTGCAACGATGTTCGTGTTGCTAGCGCATATGTTCCCAATGGACGAGAGGTAGGGCACGATCACTACCATTACAAACTTGATTGGTTATCAAGATTGAGATCTCACCTCGAACTAAATAATGACCCAAATGATAACCTCGCCGTTCTTGGCGATTTTAACGTCGCTCCAGATGATCATGATGTCTGGGATATCAATTCGTTCAAAGGAGCAACTCACGTGAGTGAGCCTGAGAGAGATGCTTTCTTTCAAGTATTAGATTGGGGGCTGATTGACTCCCTTCGCTATCAAAACCCTGATGAGGCAGGGATCTATACCTTCTGGGATTATCGACAAGGTAGCTTTTACAAGAAAATGGGAATGCGAATCGACTTTATCTTGCCAACCATTGCAATGAATCAAAGAATAGAAACCATCGTTGTAGATCGAAACGCGCGAAAAGGTGAAAAGCCTTCTGATCATGCGCCCGTAATCGCTGACTTTTCTCTAATTTGATCTGTCAGACTGAATTAGCTAATTCATCAGTGTCAGGAAGTTCGCCAATTGGTCCGATAATGGTCAGCTGATCGTCAGCAAGGAGTTCCGTGTCAGGGTCAGCTCTGAGTACTGTTTCACCCCTGCGTATGGCCTCGATGTGAAGATCTTTATCTAAAATTAGATCTTCAATTTTTTTGCCTATAAGTGAACGCATCGCTGTTTCAGGTAGGAGTGGATACTGTCCGATCTCTAACCCAGGCAAAAGTCCATCTTTTACTTCAGCTTCGTGGGCCGCATCTAATGATACCGCAGACTTATTATCGTCTAAATAGCCAGCCAGCTCTCCAGCTAAACGAAGAGCACGGCCTGGTTTTGCTGTGGTGCCGGCAAGAAAAAATAAAGCATTCACGCGCTCATTTCGACCTCCCCATTCGGCAGGTATTGTGATCCCAGCCTCACTTTTTACGATCACTAAATGATCATCCTCTGCGTCATCAAAGAACGCAACTGGTGTGGCTGTCGGGTGAGTTTGAGAGGGCTGTATCCAAAGCGAACCTGTTTCTAAGAATTGTTCGTTGACCGTATCAGCATCAATTCCTATTCGATGACTTAAAACCTGTGAAGCGCGAGTCGCTGCTAGATCAATATCACCATCGTTCGGAACATAGAGCACTGAAGCTCTCGCAATCAAGCCAGCATAGTCATCCTCAGAGCGAAGCCCGTGACTTTGCATAGCAGCAGAAATTTCTCGATCAACACTAGTATCAGCCGCTCGACCTAACCTCTCGTAAATGTGATGTATCGCACCAGCTTTTTGCGTCGCTTTCTTCTTTCCTATGAAGTGATACCAAACAAGCGTCAGCAAAGTTGCAGCACACACCAGAAGCAATGGGAAAGACCCAAGCTTCACGATCAGAAACAAAGAGATACCGATACCAAGAATTTGAGTGAAAGGATAAAGAGGAGTTTTAAAGCCTGGGGCATATGAAGAAATCCTTGCAGACCTCAGCACGATTACAGCCAAATTTACAAGAGCTAATTTAACTAAAACGAAAGCGCTTGCAAGCTTGGCGATCGCTCCTGCTCCGAAGGCGACTACCACAAATGACATACCTGCCCCAGTTAGTATGATGCCCCAAATAGGTGTCCCAAATCTGCTGAGCTCGAGAAATTTTGTACTCATAAGGCCATCGCGGCTCATAGCCATGGGGTAGCGTGCCGCCGCAAGAATTCCAGCATTAGCCGCCGAAGCGAAAGCAGCCAATGCAGCTGCAATAACGAATCCTGCGCCGACTGCTGGCATGAAGTATTCGGCAGCAGTATGTAGGGGAGCCTGATCAACGATTAGATCATCAGCAGGTACAACCGCAACTGCTACTAAAACACCGACTGTATAAACTACAGTGCTTACAAATAGAGAAACGATAACTCCAAGAGGAATATTTTTTGAAGGGTCCTCAACCTCTTCTGCGATGCTAGCAACTTTTGTTAAACCTCCGTAGCTGACAAAAACAAGGCCGATAGCTGCGACAAATCCGCCCGACCCGCTTGTAAAGAAGGGGTCAAAATCACCGAGACCACTGTTAGTATCCGGGAGTCCAGCGATCATGTACCATCCCATAATGCCGAGCAAAAAAGCCACCATTCCCATTTGCAGGGAAGCACTAGTCTTCGAACCAACAATATTTAAGATAGTAAAGAAAGCTATCAAGCAAATCGCAGTAGGTTTCGCTGGTAAGTCAACGATTAAATTCAGATAAGCGCTCATGCCTACTAGAGCGAAAGCATCCTTCATAACAAGAGACACCCATGTGGAGACTCCGCTAAGGGTTCCTCCGGCAGGACCAAGTGCTCTTGCGAGAAAATAGTAGAGGCCGCCGGCTCGAGGCATCGCAGTAGACAACTCTGATACGCTAAGCATTGCGGGTAACGCTAGAAGGCCCGCAATTAAGTAGGCAAGAACCGCAGATGGGCCAGCTTTATCAACTGCAAAGCTGGGAAGGAAGAACAAGCCTGCGCTAATTGTGCCCCCAGTGCTTAGAACAAAGACGTGCCGGAGGCCTAAAGACCTTTGGAGGTCTGAAGAAGATGAGTCCTTACCGGCCATGCGAAATTTTAGCAATATAAGCGAGTCAACTGGAACTATTACGAAAAGATTCTAATTATCTGTTCGCCAAAGCGATCAATAACTAACGAACTGACCTGAGGTATCTTATATAAATCTTGTATTGATTTGGGCTTTGCTGATACAAGTGCCGCAATGGCATCATCTGATAGCACGATCTCTGGTTTAGAATCATTAACTTTGGCAATGTTTCTTCGCATTGAGTCCAATTTGTCTGTACAACTTTTCTCGCTATCAGTAGTGTTCTGTTGGTGATCCGTCACATTACGTGAACTAAGGAAGGTCCGTATTTTCTGCGATAAATTCTTCGTATCGCTGACAAATTTGAATGGAGTCGGGTCTAAGAGATTGGTTAGTTCTTTGATATATGTTGAAGGTTTTCTGCTTCTTTTGCCTCCTAGGGAACGATTTCTGGCCCAAGAAATATGAAGCTCTTCCTCAGCCCTCGTTAATCCTACAAAGAATAGACGTCGCTCTTCGCTTAAGGCCGACTCAGTATTGGCATGGGCAATAGGATGGAACCCTTCCTCAACACCGCAGAGATGAACTATCTTCCACTCCAATCCCTTTGCTGCGTGAAGAGTAAGAATTTGGACCTCGTCGTCGCTACCTGATCCAGCTGTGGATTCGCTATCAGCTGCCACTCTGAATTTAATATCCTGATCTTTGAAAACCTCAGCAATTGGCGCTATTTGCGCATGGGTTCTAACTAACACCGCTTGATCCCCAAGCGCTATATTCCCAGTCGCAAGTTCTTTAACCAAACTGGCGACGCTACGAGCTTCTTCGTATTCATTGAGCTCAGCTCTGATAGTCGGTAATCGACCACTTTGCATTTTAGGGTTAAGACGCTCCATCGTCGGAAGAATAGAAGAAGACAACGCTAATATTTCTGGGCTCGAACGGAAATTATCTTTCAATGTAACCGTTTGTGAATCCGGGAAATACTTCTCAAAGTCATTTAGAAACCTAGAGTCTGCTCCATTCCATGAATAAATTGCTTGGCAAGGATCTCCTACGACTGTTATCGAGCTCCTGGGCCCTAACCAAGCTTGGAGTAGTGCAAATTGTAGAGGATTGACATCTTGGAATTCGTCAACGAATAAATCTCTAAATTTCCAATGACGAGCCTCTGCATAATTTGCATCTTCGGCCAGGAACGCTATTGCAAGCTGGATTATGTCATCAAAATCAATGAAATTCTCTTTTCGTTTTAGCTCAGAGTATTTTCGAAAATACTCAGCCACCGAAGCGGACGGAATAATGTCTAGTCGTCCAGCATTCTCAGCTTCAAAAATATAATCATCAGCTAAAATTCTTCTCGCAGTAGCCCAGTTGATTTCAGACAGAATAAAATTGCGCTCCGCATTATTGAAACTTTTAGGCAAGATACGCGAAAGGTAACTACCTCGATTACTAATCAAATCGGGTTCGTCTCGAATACCAAGATCTTTCCACCGAGCTTTAACTTGCTTATAAGCGATTGAGTGAAATGTCCCAGTCTCTACTAATGAAACTTCTCCCATCTGCGCCATTCTGCGTTTTATTTCAGTGGCCGCTTTGTTCGTAAAAGCGAGACAAAGTGAATGCTCAGGTTCTATTCGAACAGCATTTATTTGGTAAGCGATCCGGTGAGTTAGAACTCGAGTTTTCCCAGTGCCAGCACCAGCAAGAATCCGCAAATGACGTGCATCAGAGCGAACAGCATCAAACTGACTCCCAGTCATATTATTAGCAAGAAACTCCACGAAATGAGACTATCGTGTATCTCCGCCAAGTATCTAATGAAGAAGTTATTGAACAAAAATAAAGTACTAAAGTGATACAGGTGGGTTATAAAGCACTGGCGTTAAATGATAGTGAAGAAGTGATAATTGAACTTCGCAAGCATGTCTTTACGCTAAGTAGATCACTTATTGGATTTCTGGCACTATCTGGCCTTGTAATCGTTCTGTATTCAGTTACGGACTGGTGGTGGTTTTTGATTGTTTGGTTTTGGTTCGCTCTAATCTTCTCCGCTCGGTATATAAACTACAGGCAGGAAAGATTTCTTATAACTACTCAGCGTGTTGCTTTTCGGCATGGAACCTTTGAAATGAGCATCTATGAAATTCCATTGTCGAGTATCACGGCAGTTATCTCACGTCAAGGTATTGTGGGGCGACTCGCCGGGTATGGAACTTTGAGCATTGAGCACTCAGACAACAAGATGTCAGTCTATGAAATGCTTCCAAAGCCAGAGCTAATCAAAAGAGAACTATCTCAGCTCATGCAATAAGATTTAATAAAGGTTAGCGAAAAGATCAGTTTGAAATAAGAATGACTTCAGTAAAGAATGTAAATGAACTAACAGGAGGTTCTGGTGGGTCCACTATCAGGTAAACGTATCGTTGAGATAGCAGGGATAGGCCCAGGTCCATTTTGTGCCATGTTATTGGCCGACCTAGGGGCGGAAGTAGTTAGAGTCGACCGAGCATCAGCTGTCCCAGATACTATGCCCGATTCTCCTAACCTAGATCTTCTCAATAGAGGACGAAGATCTATAGGAGTGAATCTCAAGATGCCCGAGGGCATCGAAACCGTTCTAAAATTAGTTCAGGAATCCGATGCACTCATTGAAGGTTTTCGACCTGGGGTAGCAGAGCGGCTAGGCATAGGCCCCAAAGAATGTTTAGCTAGAAACCCCAAGTTGATATACGGAAGAATGACTGGTTGGGGACAGGAAGGAACATATTCTTTAATGGCAGGGCATGATATAAATTATATTGCGCTATCTGGGGTACTGGGCATGATAGGCCGTGAGGGCGAAAAGCCCATACCTCCAGTGAACCTTGTAGGAGATTTTGGCGGGGGAGGAATGCTTCTCGCTCTTGGAATATGTGCAGCGTTAGTTGAAACAGCTAAGAGTGGAAAGGGTCAAATAATTGACGCAGCAATGACGGATGGCTCTGCACTTCTTTCTACAATGATGCACTCATTTAAAGCAATGGGGATATGGGGAGAACGCGGAACAAACCTTCTCGACACAGGAGCACCTTTCTATGATGTTTTCGAATGCGCCGACGGAGAATTCATATCAATAGGTTCAATTGAACCCCAGTTCTACTCTGAACTTCTTCGGATAACAGAAATTGATCAAAGCGAGAACCCTAAACAGATGGACAGAACGAAATGGGAAGAAATGAAATTAAAGATAGGTGACGCAATCAAAGAAAAAACGAGATCGGAGTGGGAGGAATTGATGGAAGGAACAGATGTTTGCTTCGCACCTGTCCTCTCAATGGATGAGGCTTATAGGCATCCCCATAATAAAGAGAGGAGCACATTCATTGAAATTGCAGGAGTAATGCAGCCTGCGCCGGCACCCCGCTTTAGTAGAACTCCTGCGTCAGTGTCATCTCCTCCACCTCACGCCGGCCAACATACAGAGGAAGTTCTCGCAAGTTTAGGTTTGTCAAACGATGAAATTTTAGAACTCAGAGAACAAAAAATAATCAAATAAATTTGGTCAGCTTAATTCTTTAATCACCTGAACTCCGCATAAGTGTCACGGAACTGTCATCATTGAGATATGACAGTGATTAAAATAAATGCAATTACAGTTCCTGAAGGTATCGGTAGCGAAGTAGCAAGTAGATTTGCCGCTAGAGCAGGTGCAGTTGATGGCACCGAAGGATTTGAAGGTTTTGAGCTGTGGGAACCCGAAGACGGAAGAAACCAATGGTTGGTGGTTACGAGATGGCTTGATGATGCATCCTTTGAGAAATGGCGATCGTCAGGACAAGCAGCTCATGCTCATAAACCCACAGAAGGAGCTACAGAAAAGCCATTAAACCTATCCGCAGAGTTATGGCACTACACAATCTCTGTTGCCTCTCAAGAAAGCGATTAAGAAGCTAGTGGGATTGAGGGATCTGCATACTACAGTCGCTTTTCTGCTTATCTTTACGAATGCTATAGCAGGAGTTTGGGGCATCCTCCTTGACAGGGAAAGTATCAAATCAATACGATTCTTCTGGACGGCTATAGTGGGTGCTCAAATTATTGTCTTTGCGCAAGCTATTGTAGGAGTCGCACTACAATCAGCAGAAAATATAGAACCAGATGACTTCCATTATTTATATGGATTTTCAATGATCATTGCAATCGCTCTTCTATATGGTTACCGAAATACCATCGGAAACAAAAAATTCTTACTCTATGGATTAGGTAGCTTATTCATAATGGGGCTGGGGATAAGGGCTATGTTTCTAGGAACAACATAGAAATGAAAGATAGAGAATAATTATGAAGAGTTTTTTTGGAGAGTTAGATTGAGCAACTATGTCTTGGTGACCGGAGGCGCAGGGTACATCGGAAGTCATTCCGTACTGGCACTAATGGAAGCGGGTTATGACCCAATAGTGCTTGATAACTTTTCCAACTCATCGAAAGAGTCTATTAGCGGTATTGAAAGGATATATGGGAACGGCCCTGTCGTCATTGAAGGTAATACCGGTAACTCTTCGCTGCTAATGGATATTTTCTCAAGTTATGAAGTAAATTCGGTGCTTCATTTTTCCGGACTTAAGTCGGTTGAAGAGTCAATGGCTGATCCGCTGAAATATTATACTGAAAATGTTGGATCCTCTCTGTCTCTTCTACGAACAATGCAAGAAGCGAGTATTCAGACAATCATCTTCTCTTCGTCAGCAACTGTCTATGATCCTGAAAGCCAAGTGCCTTACACAGAAAATTCTCCTACTAATCCTATAAACCCCTACGGGCATACCAAATTGTGTGTCGAGCAGATTCTTCACGGTCTTGCCAGCTCCAATCCAAAGTGGAAAGTCGGAATACTGCGCTACTTTAATCCTGTCGGAGCTCATCCATCTGGCCATATCGGAGAGGACCCAAAGCAGAAGCCCAATAATATAATGCCATTGATTATGCAAACTGCCGTGGGCCGGATGGAAAAACTCCTAATATATGGAGACGACTATGACACTCCAGATGGCACGTGCATCCGGGATTATATCCATGTCTTGGATTTAGCTAGAGGGCATCTATCGGCTTTGACGTACCTAGAAAGGCATCAAGGGCTTCATATATGGAACTTAGGTACGGGGGCGGGAACTTCTGTGAAAGAGCTAATAGACAAGGCCAGAGAAGTTACTGGAGCTGACATAAAAACAGAAATTACGCTCAGGCGCCTCGGTGATAGTCCTGAAGCAGTTGCTGATCCGAAGAAAGCAAAAAGCGAGCTGTCTTGGCATCCAGAGTACTCAATTGGGAATATGTGCGCTGATCACTGGAATTGGCAACGTCAAAATCCAGATGGGTATCAATAGCCTAAAACGCGCTCAAGATAAGGGTTTGTGAAATGGCCATCTGGGTCTAAGGCCTCTCTGATCTCAGCGAACTCAGTCCACCTTGGATACAGCTTTGATAATTTTGTTGATTCAAGACTATGCAGTTTCCCCCAATGAGGCCGTCCATTGAATTGATCCATAATGTTTTCGATTTTTGTGAAAAAATCTTTGGAGCTTGCTCGGTAATACAGATGGACTGCAATAAAGCCTGTCTTTCTTTCACTAGCCATTGAAAGGGGAATATTATCTGCACCTAAGCTTCTGACTTCAACTGGAAATGTAACTGGAAAGCTAAGTCCTTCAATAACACGCTGGACCTCTCCAAAAGCGTCAAAGAGATACTCTCTTGGAACTGAGTACTCCATTTCAAGAAATTTAACTCTTCGTTTTGAGCAAAAGACTTTATGGCTAGCATCTATGCGCTCTGGTCGGACATTCTCCTTTATGAGGCTATTCACTGTTCGGTTCACACTATTTGGGAACTGTACCCAGAACTGATTCAAAAGACTAAAGCCTAAGTTTCGTATGGCCTCATCGGTCACAAATGTGGATACTTTGTTTGCTCTCGTATTAGCTGAGGCAGTCTTATTGCAGATTTTAATTTCCGCAAGCCCTGTATGTGGGAACCAAAAGAACTCAACAAAGTCTGCGTTCATTTCCTCGATTTTGAACCGAGATATAATTTCAGGCAATTTTGCAGTGAACTCAACAATTTTTAAGTTGAAGGCTGGGACACACTGAAGTGTGACAGAGGTTATTATTCCCAATGCGCCCAAGGAAACTCTGGCTGGTCCTAGGAACTCAGAATTTCTTGATTCAGAGATATCTATAACTGACCCATCTCCAGTAGCAATTCTCATACCGATAATGGCAGAACTTATTGAGTTATATTCGATGCCAGTCCCATGTGTGCCAGTAGCAATAGCCCCAGCGAGACTCTGCGTGTCAATATCACCAAGGTTTGGAAGAGCAAAACCTATTTTATGCAACTCTCTATTTAAATCAGAGATGGTTATTCCAGCGCCTACAGTGACCTGCATCTGCTCTCTGTCAATGTTAGTAATCCGATTCATTGATTCCAATGAAACTAAGAATCCGTCAGTTAATCCGATAGAGCTAAAGCTGTGCCCGTTTCCTATTGGCCTAACTTTAAGTCTTCTAGCTACTCCTAAGCTTACAATCTCAGTAATTTCAGCTTCTGATTTAGGCCTGAAGAGTTTGTGCGGGTATGAAGATTGATTTCTAGCCCAATTAGTCCACTTTTTAGGCAAAGGGTACTCCTTGGATCAAGATCAGCAATGAATTGTAGTTACCAACCACGAAGATCCACCTTCCAATCCCCATGGACATAGCCTTCCTGAAAACAAACTAATTTTGGATGTTTAGCAATAGTGGGGTCTACATGAGGAACACGTAGGTGGATCACATCTCCAACCTGAAATTCTAACTGGCTTCTTGGCTCTGTTGGAAGAATAGTTGAGTGTTCATCAGAGCAGAACTCAATGACGCCGTCCCTAAGCTTGGGCTTTCCGTAATCTGTTGCAAAGGATTTCACTCCGGCATCACACACTGCCCTCTTCTGATTCTTTTCGATAGAAATTATTGTTGAAACTATCGT
>CETH01028251.1_pt1 | contig 15720 bp, 11 predicted proteins | sample 361461 | NCBI WGS metagenome assembly CETH01 (sample SAMEA2622695, study PRJEB7988) | marine metagenome | isolation source: saline water (ENVO:00002010), including
AGGAGAAAGAAAGTATTACTTGTAGTTGAAAAAGATTACTCTACCGTGATGGGTTGGTTTCGGAGTGTGGCTTTTTTGACTTACCACTCTCTTTAGAAACCCACCATCCGAAATCATTCCACCGTAATGGACTTGTCAAGTCCAACCCCAAGAGGTTGGAAGTACATTCCGTTTTTAAAATTTATTTGTGTTATCATTTATTGTAAAGGTTCAATTGTTTCAACTGAATATAAAGATTTTGATATTGTTTTTGTACAGAAAGTTTAAATGTCATTTTCATATACATACTCTGTATTACAAAAATCATTTTCATATTTCATTTCTTCTTTTAAAACTCTATTTAATGAATCATAATTTTTATATTTAATTGATTCAGAATCACCTACCACTTGTTGTACTATTCCATCTTCAATAAAATATTTTAAATTATACCTCTCATTTCCATAAGGATTACCCGATGTAAATTTATCTATTTCAATAAGATGACCATTATCATACTTGAAAGTATAATTACATTTACCCCATCCTTCAATCCCTTCAATCTCAAATAAAACACCTTTATTATATTTATAATTATAAATAGAAGTATTCTGTACTCCATGTGGAGATAATAAATGTATCCTATATTCATAATCTTCATTAAAATCTGATGGAGTTAACTCTTTCTGATTTTTATTCTTAACTTCAGATTTAATTAATATTCCTGAATGATAAGTAAAATAATGAAGTTTAGTATTCTCTGTTTTATATCTTTTATTATCAAATAAATCCTGTAAAGAGATGGGTTTAGAACTTTTAAAATCACAATACTCAACTTTTTCTAATAAATTATTATCTTTATAAAAATATAATTCTCTAACTACAAAATATTTAATAGTATCATTTTCTACACCCCATACTTCTTTATAGATTTTATACCTTCTCTCAATTTTATTTTTCTTGTAAAAAAAATAGGTTGTTTCTGAATCTTCTAAATCATCTTCAGACTGTTTAAAATTAAAATTACTGTTATAATATGAATAGTCTAGGAATGGATGGAGAAATTCTCTTCTAAAAGGATTTATAATCACCTGATAATCCTTTGGTAAATTAAATACTCTTTCTATCTTCTTTTTTTTGTTATTATTTTTTTTAAATATATCAAATATTCCCATAATTATATACTTAATTTGGGGTTAGACATAACTACTCTACCGTAACAGATTTAGCTAAGTTACGCGGTTGATCAACATTACACCCTTTTAATACTGCGATATGATAAGCAAGCAATTGCAGAGGTATTGATGTTAATAAAGGAGTAAGAGCATTAGGTATATCTGAACAGTTATTTAAAGTAATATAATAATCAGAAAGCTGTTTCAAAATACTAGAATCTACAGTAGAAATTGTAATGATTTTTCCACCTCTAGATTTTACTTCTTGAATATTAGATAAAATTTTATCAAAACCATGCTCAGTTACAATTACTACTACAGGCATTTTATTATCGATTAAAGCAATAGGGCCATGTTTCATTTCTGCAGCAGGATAACCTTCAGCATGTATATATGATATTTCTTTAAGTTTTAAAGCTCCTTCAAGAGCTACCGGGAATTGATAACCTCTTCCTAAATAAAGGAAATTCTTAGCATTTATAAAAGATTTAGAAATATTAAATATATCATCAGACATAGATAATAATTCAGTTACTAAATTTGGGATTTTTTTCAAACTATCTAAATATTTTTTAGATTGTTTAAAACCCTTTTTCTGTGCTAATAAATTAGCTAATAAAGTCAAAATGACAACCTGTATTGTAAATGCTTTAGTTGATGCAACTCCTATTTCTGGACCTGCATGCATATAAATACCGCAATCTGTTTCTCTTGCAATAGCGCTACCAACAACATTAACAATTCCAAGAGTTAATGCATTTTTATTCTTAGCCTTATTAATTGCAGCAAGAGTGTCAGCAGTCTCTCCAGATTGACTAATAGCAATAACAAGTGACTTCTCATTAACAGATTTATTATGATAACGAAATTCAGATGCATATTCAACTTTAATAGGTTTCTTTAAAATATCTTCTAATAAATAACTACCAATTTGAGCAGCATGCCATGATGTTCCACATGCAGTTATGAAGATATGTTCTGCATCAAGAATTCTACTAACATAATCGTCTATCCCTCCAAGCTTAACATTATTATTAGCATCAATTCTTCCACGTATAGAATCAATAATAGATTTAGGCTGCTCAAAAATTTCCTTTAGCATAAAATGTTTATAATTGCCTTTTTCTATTTGGTCAAGAGTATATTCTATTTCCTTAATATCTTTAATAATTTCATGTTCATGAGTAATATGATTTATTTTATAATTATTACTCTCAATTTGAACTATTTCATCATCATCTAAATATAGAATATTTCGAGTATGATCTAAAATTGCAGAAACATCTGAGGCTAAAAATATTTCATCATTTCCAATTCCTAATAATAAGGGACTACCTTTTTTTGCAGCTATGACTTTTTGAGGTTCATCAGAACACATAATAACAATTCCATATGTTCCGACAACTTCTTGAAGTGCAAGTTTAACTGTTTGATAAAAATCAAGATTATTATTTTTATATAAATAACTAATAAATTGAACTAAAACCTCCGTATCAGTATCACTAGAAAACTCTACTCCTTTATCAAGCAAATATTCTTTTATTGAATAATGATTTTCTATAATACCATTATGAATTAAACTAAATTTTTTATCATAATCATGATGTGGGTGTGCATTATTGGTATTAGGTTCTCCATGTGTAGCCCATCTCGTATGACCAATTCCTATACTATTATTATGCTTTACAATTGAAGGTAATTTTTGTAAATCTGAAATTTTTCCCTTACACTTAGATGTGTAAAACATTTTATTTTCAATTGTACTTAAACCTGCAGAGTCATATCCCCTATACTCCAAACGTTTAAGCCCTTGAATTATAATATCAGCAGCTCTTTGATGACCTATATATCCAACAATTCCACACATAGTTTAATAAAATTATATTATAAAAGTTAATTTAATGATAATTAAACTCTATTCCCATTCAATTGTTCCAGGAGGTTTAGATGTAATATCTAAAACAACCCTATTTACTCCTTTAACTTCATTTACAATACGACTAGAACAAAGTTTAAGAATATGCTCTGGTAAATTATACCAATCTGCTGTCATGCCATCTAAACTAGTAACCATTCTAAGACCTATAACATAGTCATAAGTTCTATTATCTCCCATAACACCAACAGTTCGAATAGGAAGTAGAACACAAAAGGCTTGCCAAATATTATCATACTCACTTGTTTCTTTTAATATTTGAATAAATAAGGCATCTGCTTCTCTTAAAACATCCAACCTCTCCTCTGTTATTTTTCCTAAAATTCTAATTGCTAATCCAGGGCCTGGAAATGGATGTCTACTAATAAATTGTGTTGGAATATCTAAATCAATACCAATTTTTCTAACTTCATCTTTAAAAAGTTCTTTTACAGGCTCTATAAGTCTTAAATTCATTTTATCAGGTAAGCCTCCAACATTATGATGTGATTTAATTGTTTTTGCTGATCCACCATATCCTCCAGATTCAATAATATCAGGATACAAAGTTCCTTGTGCTAAAAAATCTACCTTTCCAAATTCTTTAGTAATTCTTTGAAATTCTTTAATAAACTGTAATCCAATTATTTTACGTTTATCCTCTGGATCATCTATATCTTTAAGCTTATCTAGAAATATTTTAGAACAATCAAATAAATTCACTCCTAAATCTAAAGATTCATTAAACATTTGAACAACTTCAGAAGCTTCATCCTTCCTTAAAAGACCATGATCTATAAATACACAAATAGCATTATCACCTATAGCTTTTTTCATAATTGTAGAAACAACCGTTGAATCTACTCCACCGCTAAGAGCACATAAAACTTTTCCATCACCAACAGTTTTTCTTATATCTATAATTGTTTGCTTTATGAAATTCTCAGAACTCCAATTTGCTTTAGCATTACAAATATTTAATATAAAATTACTAATCATGGTATCCCCCTTATTAGTATGCATAACCTCAGGATGAAACTGCACACCAAAAATACTGTTTTTTTGATTTTGGATAGATGAAATAATTCCATTTTCAGATTTACTGGTAATAATCCAATCTTCAGGTATTATTTCAATTTTATCTCCATGACTCATCCAAACAGTCGTATTATTAGGAATTTGTTCAAATAGCATATCATTAGAAGTAATATTAATTTTTGATGGACCATATTCTCCAATACCAGAGCTACTAACTCTTCCACCAAATTTCTCAACAAGCAATTGCAATCCATAACAAATGCCTAAAACGGGAACATTGTATGATAAAATTTTCTTATTTAATTCAGGAGATTTATCATCATAAACACTAGAAGGTCCTCCAGATAATATAATCCCTTTTATATTATCAAAATTTACATATGAGGATTTAAAATCATAAGGTAAAATAATAGAATATACATTTAACTCTCTAATTCTTCTAGCAATGAGTTGTGTGTATTGAGAACCATAATCAATAATTGCAATAGTATCATGTTCCATATATTTAGCTTACCTCTTTTTTAATACTTTAATTAATGAAGTTATTGTTTCTTTTATTTTTTTTCTCTCTACAATATTATCAATAAATCCTTTTTTCAATAAGAATTCAGATGTTTGGAACCCTTTTGGAAGATCCTGACCTATTGTTTGTTTTATAACTCTAGGCCCTGCGAAACAAATCAAAGCATTAGGTTCTGCTAAAATAATATCACCTAACATACCAATACTAGCAGATATACCTCCCGTAGTAGGATCTGTAAGTAAAACAATATAAAGGCCTCCTTTTTCTGAGAATCTTGCTAATTTTGAGCTTGTCTTTGCAAGTTGCATTAAACTATATGCACCTTCTTGCATTCTTGCACCACCAGATGATGTAATAATAATTAATGGTAGATTTTCTTCTTCAGCTTTAATAATTGCTCTAGAAATTTTTTCACCAACAACAGAACCCATACTTCCACCAATAAAGCTAAAATCCATAACACCTAATATAACTTCAATATTATTAATTTTACCTTTCACAGTAGTTATGGCTGAGTTCTTATTTGTTTTATTTATAGTTTCTTGAATCTGAGAAGAATAATCCTTTGGAATAGTAAAATTAAGAGGATTCGATGAAACAATATTTTTTGAGAATTCTTGATAATCATTATTATCAATTAATAAATTAATATATGCATCACTTGTTATTCTAAAATGGAAAGAACATTCATGACATACAAAAAAATTATCTTTCAATACTGTTTGATATATAACAGCTCTACAGCTAGGACAACTATGCCACATCCCCTCCTTAGTATCTCTTTTACTATAAGTTTGAATGTTTTTTGTGTTTCTTCTAAACCAATCTGGCATGATTTTAATTATTTTTTTCTAAGTAAATAGGTGAAATTGAAGCAATATTTTTCATTTTCATTAGATCTTTATTTTTAAGAATATAGTTTACTAAATTTAATGAGGATGGTTTTACTTCTAAACTATTTATATTTGGGAAGGCTTCTAATCCATAGCCATAAAATTGATATTCATTCAGTTTAGATATTCTATCACAATACTGCTCCCCAATCGCTTCTCCATTACAAAACTCTTGATAATAAATATAATCCTTATGAGAATATAAAGCGACATAATAGTTATCTTTATTAGCAACTAAAGAATTTATTAAATCAATTGTATTAATAGGGATAATAGGTTTACCTATAGCATAAGATAAGCCCTTAGAAAAACTACTTCCAGCTCTTAAACCTGAGTATGAGCCTGGCCCAATAGATAGGATAATATAATCTAAGCTTTTAACTGAAAAATTATTTTTTTTAATTATATCATCTGTAAATTTTGCTAAAAATTTTGTATGACCGAAACTAACTCTTTGATTATAAGTGCTAATCAATTTATTATCTTTACATAAACTAACACAGCAAATATCTGTAGATGTATCAATTGCTAAAAGATTCATAATTACTAAATACCTTTCTTCTATTTAAGTCAATATGTTCAAAATAAATACGAATAATATCATCAGGTAATACTTCCTCAATCATGTTACCCCATTCAATAATAACTAAATTATCAGAATACAAATATTCATCAATACCTATTTCTACCCATCTTTTAATATTACTTTCTCTATAGAAATCTATATGTACAACTTTTAAATCTGCATCATATTCATTAATTAAAGTAAACGTTGGAGAGGTCACATCATATTTATAATTAAGAGCTTTTAAAATACCCTTAACAAATGTTGTTTTTCCACTACCAAGGTCACCCTCAAGAGACACAACATCACCAGGTTCGAATTTAGACGCTAAAGAAGAACCTAACAACTGACATTCTTTTTCACTTTTAATAATTTTTTTTAACATAAAATATTATTTACTTTGATTCCAAATGTACTAGAGGAACAATCATCTCATCCATTGATATGCCTCCATGTTGAAATGTATTTTTATACATATTAACATATTTATGGTAATCATTCCTATAAACAAAATATCCATGATCTTTTGCAACAATATACTCAGTATTAACATCAAACATAGGTAAATTATAATCTTCAGGATTAGTTATTTTAAATGCGTATTTAGTATTAACTCCAAGATTTCGTCCATATTTATATCTCACTCCCATAGATGTAAATTGATCGCCCCTAACTGCAATAGACCTATTAACATTAACATTCCCATGATCAGAAGTTATAATAATATCTGTATTATCCCATTCCTTAATAATTAATAATGCTTCTAACAGCCAAGAATTACTAAACCAATTTAAAATAGCTTTTCTATATGCTGCCTCATTAGGTATAAGCTCAGATAATACTTCTGATTCTGATCTAGAATGACCTAACATATCAACAAAATTAACTACAATATTTAAAATATTAATATTTTTATAATCATTTATCTTATTAATAAACTTATTTCCAGCATTTAAATTTGATATTTTTAAATATTTATTTGATAAAGTACCAAAATTATTTTTTTCTAATAAATTTTTAAAGAGAATATCCTCAAATCCATTTAATTTATTATTATAAAACATTTTTTTCCATAAATCAGGATATTCATTTTTTAAATCATTTGGTAGTAAACCACTGAAAATAGAATTTCGTGCAAATGGTGTTGCTGTAGGAATAATAGACACATGAAAATCCTCTTTAATATTATAATGTGGATATAATAGTTTTGATATAGCTTTCCATTGATCTAATCGTAAACAATCAACTACTATAAAAACTATATTTTTTTTATCATCAATAATAGGCTTTAAGCTATAATCAAATACTTTATGTGATAAAATTGGACTAGCTTTATCTCTATCATGATTATCAATCCATTTTTTATAATTTTTTATAATAAAATCATTGAATTTTAAACTTATTGTTTTTTTCTGATCATATAATATCTTTATAATATTTTTATCTTTTATACTATCCAAATCTATAGACCAATTACATAAATCATTGTATCTTTCATACCATTGATTGATAGCTATATTATCAAAACTATATTCTGATAAAGTATTAAAGTAATCAATAAAATCTTTGGTGATTTTGTTATCTTTTATATGTTCAACTTCCAATATTTTTTTACAAGCAATTAATACTTGGCTAGGATTAACCGGTTTGGTAAGGTAGTTAGAGATTTGTGAGCCTATAGCTTCTTCCATCAACCATTCCTCTTCATTTTTTGTAATCATTACGATAGGTATATCAGGCCATTTCTTTTTTATAATAGTAACTGTTGACAAGCCATCGAGCCCATTCATCATTTCATCTATTAAAACTAAATCAATAGAATTTTTAGAGCATTCATCAATAGCATCTTCTCCTGAATTAACAGGAATCATATTATAACCTTTTTTCTCTAAAAATAAAATATGTGGCTCCAATAAATCAATTTCATCATCTGCCCAAACTATATTTTTTTTATTAACCATATTATTTTTTATTTAATTTTACAATCCCATTCCAACTACTAGCTGGATTTTTAATTTTATATTTTTTACAACGCTCTAAAAAAACAATACTTGGATTTAGGTCAACACTATGTTCAACAATTTCATATTTCAAACAATTCGTAAAAAATCTTATTGCAGAATCCCAATCTTTATTATAATAATATTCTAAACCTTGATGAAATAATTTAATTAATTTTGAATTATTATTATTGTTATTTTCTTTGTATCCAAAAACTTCTACTGTTTGTTTATATTTCTTTAATCCTTTAAATACTATACGATCAATATATCTCCATTGATATCGATCTAGACCTGCTTTTTGTAGTGTATCATAAGTAGTGTGAAAATAAATTCCATATAATCTAGCTCCTGACTCTAATCTAGATGCTAAATTCACCTCTTCTCCCATCATAGTATAATTCATATGAAGACTAGAACCCATATTACCTGTTACCATTTCTCCTGAATTTACACCTATTCTCATTTTCATATTAATAATTTCATCTAAAGAATATTTGTTTTCATTTTTCCATTTTTCTCTAATCTTGCATAAATTCATTTGCATTTCTACACCTGTATCAATAGCATGTGTTGCATGTTTTTCATAAAATACAGGAGCACCAAAAAAACCTAAAATAGCATCACCTTCATATTTATCTAAAGTACCATGATTATTAATTAAAATTTCTGTTTGTTCTGATAATAATTCATTAAGCAAATTTACCAATTCAGATGCAGATAGTTTTTCAGCTATTGTAGTAAAAGATTCTATATCAGAAAAAAAGGCTGTTCTTATGCCACTCTCACCACCAAGCTCTGGAATTTTTTTTGTTTTATACATTTCATCAATTAAATCTGATGAAATATATCTTCCAAAAGTTTCTTTTAAAAAATACTTATCTCTTCTTTCTGTAAATAAATTATATAATAAGCTTATTGTATATGTAATAATAATAGTAGCTATAGGATAAAATACTGGAATTAAATAAGATCTTTCAAATGGATTTAAAGATAAATTAAATAAATTTTTAATTAACCATAGCTGATCATTAATAAATAATCCTATAGAAATAGAGAACCAAATTAAAGATAATATTAGTATAGAAAAAATGCTTTGCAATAAACCTAAATTATAAGATAATAGCAAAACTAATGATACAATAAAGACTATTATAATAATGTGATATATAAAAGATTCTGAATTAAGATCTAATGTTTTAGTTGGAGTAATAATATAATTATTATCAATGATTTGCTGTATCGCATTTGCATGAAATTCTAAACCAGGTATAGGATTTTCATTATTATTATAATTAAAAAATGGAGTTTGAACAAAATCATGATCTTCTTTAAGCGATGAGCCTATAACTACTACTTTATTTTTAAACGGACTGTTATCAAAACCAAATCTTTCATATAAAGGATGTTTATCATTAATAAACATTTCTATCCAATCTTGATCTTCATTGATATTTTTAAGTTGATAGCTATTATCATCAATAATATTTGATAAGGAATAAACAGGAAAGGTACTATATATATTAGAAGTAGGTCCATAATAATTTAATAAGAAAGAAGCCTCTGATCTATAAGGCCTAATGATAAGTTTATCAATTATGATTTTATTATTTTCAACATCTTGTATTAATTCATAATCAGAATTTATATCTAAAAAACACATTGCTGTTTTCAAACCAAAGGAAAGATATTTAGTAGAATCATCTGGTAATAAATTAAAAATAGTATACCTCCTACTAAAGTTGTCAATTTCATCTACTTCATGATCGACTACACCAGTATAAGATTCTTTTTTAAATAAAGAGATTGGATTTACAATATAATAAGGCTTTAATCTAGATCTTTCATAACCTAATTTAGATGCTAGAATTACTTTTGTTCCATTTTCATTAGCAAATTTTAAACTTTTTAAAAACTCTAAATCTGCAACTCTATAATTAGGTTTATTAATTTCTGAATCAAACTGTATATCAAATGCTATAACCTTTGCTCCAGCTTTAGTTAAATTTTCGACTACATTAGCCCAAAGCTTTCTTGTATATGGATAAGGTTCATTAATCAATCTATAGGATTCATCATCAATTTCTACTAATACTACATCTGGATTAGTTAAAACATTTGGTCCTCTAAGCTGGAATCTATAATCATATAACTTTGTTTCAATTAAACTATATAAACCCATATTATGTAACAATAAAGCTACTACAATAGATAAAAATCCAATAATAAAGATTTGATAATTCTCTTTTATTTTTTTCATTTATTTACTAATTAAAAATTATATGATAAATTAATTCTAAGAATAGAATTATGAGAATTATTTAAAGATTGATAAGATAGACTCTTATAATAATGCCTAAGATTTAAGCTGAGTAATAAATTTTCATATAAATTTAAATCTAAAGTTAATTTAAGACCATATTGACTATAGCTAGATGTTCCCTCACCTTTAGAATAATCCAACCAACTAGATATATTATCAATAATATTCTTATTTCTAAAACTAAAACCAAGTCTAATAGTATAAATATCTTGTTTCTGATAATATTCAGTATCTTTAACAGAAAAGTTAAAGGAACTATTTGATAAATAAATATCTGTATTCCAATGGTTATCAATATAACTTTTTAAGCTAAAGTTGTAATTATTATTATTAGATGATGGAGATATATAATTAGGATTAACGCTAGATAAATAGCTTAATAAATCATTTTTTTCAGACTCATAATATGATACCCCTAGATTATGTTTGCTATTAAACAATGTAAAATCATGTTTCAAATACACACTAGAATTTATTGTCTCAGTATTTATTCTTGTATCTACTATACAATTTTCAATATAAGTGGGGCTAGATGAATCTTGACAAACTTCATCTGTTACGAATTCTATTTTCTCTCCACCTTTCTTAGTATGGAAGCTATAATTAAGTGTTAACTGAGGTAAATTTCTACTAGGATAAAAATTTATATTAAAATCATACTTATTTGTACTAGATTTTGCTGATGCAGACTCTTGACTCAAGCCATTATCAATAGATTTCAAGCTAAAGAACAGAAGGATTCTATTTGTAAACAATCTAACTCTTTCATTAAAATATTTTTCATGTGTATCGCTTTGTAAATATGGATTTGCTAATGATGTAAAAGAAGTCCCTATTTTTTTAACTCCAAACTGAGCTGTATGTTTAGGATATAGTAGTCGAACATCAAAATTATATGCAACTTCAGGCGAATTCAATACATCCATAATAGTTACGTTTTCATTATTAGATCTTTTTTGCACTAAATCATAAAAAGGGATAGTTGGAATCGCATCAAAATTATAATGAAAAACTTCTTCAAAATCTTCAGGATTTGGAATATCATTAATATGTAATCCTGAATCCTGAATATATGATTCAGCAACACTATTATCTACTGATATAGAATTTTGGTATAAATCACATTCTGACCAAGAATATCCATTATTTATAAAACCATCATCATAAGTTCTTCCATAATAACAATCATTATATTCATCTGAGTATGTATCAAATTCATCTATTGAAATAATATCATTCCATATATTCTCATTTAATAAACTTATACTAACACCTGAATTAATTTTCAGTTTACTAAAATTAAATTTCATATCTGTTCCAACAACAAAATTATCTTTAGGTTTACTTCCTACCCAATTATCCTCTAAATAATTAATTGAAATATTATCATTAAAACTATGATTTAATACAACTTCTAAATCTTCATATAGAACATCAATATTCCATATGTTTTGCTTAATAAGACATCCCTCGTAATTCATACAATTATCAATTCCACAAGTATCTATAACAACTGTTTCTTGCTGATATGTTATAAATTCACTTGATTCAATAATATCTACAATATCATCAAATTGATTATCTATACCTATTATATGGTTATTATTATCAGAATAAAGTTGGTTATCACTATTATAAATACCATCATCATCACAATCAATATATAAATCAGAATCATATCCCGAAGTAATAGCATCTAAGCTAATAATAGATCCATTAACATACTTATCAACAGATTGAATATCATCCTTTACTTTTACTAAATTTAATCCAAAATTAAATTTCTTTGCATTTCCTAACCCTAAACGCAATCCTGAAATTTGATTTTCAAACTCATAATTATCCCTACTAATATTCAATATATTATCTGAAGAATAATTTAATGTTAAAGCATTATAAATATTTGCATGCACAGCTCTATTTAATTGCCCATGTATTAAATTAAGTTGAAAAAAATTAGTACGTAAATCAAAACCGAATCCCCTAACTCTAGTACCATTTAATACTAATTGATTAAACTGAGGATAGAAATCTCCAATATTAAAATCAAATATATTATGTTTAAATAATAAATTATATCTATCATAAGGTTGTTGTAATACATTCTCTAATGATGATTTTTTAAATTTTACATGAAAATCTGTCCATTCTGTAACTCCATTAAAGTAGAAATTAGAAATATTTGAATATATTTTTTGATTATCTATACTATTATTTATAGAATAATATGAAACTTTGCCGCTATATTGGAATAAAGACTTAGAATCATCTAACAATAAAAAAGACCACTCTATTGGACTGATAAGACTATTATCATTTTCTTTCATCAATATTCTAATAGTATGCTTTCCAAATTCTAATTTAGGAGGATATAAAATTAAATGATGATTTTTTATTTTAGATTTTTTTGTTAAGTTCACATCATCAATAAAGACTTCTATTGAAGAATAATCAATGTTTTCTAAATCATAATATGATAATACAATTACTAAATCATCAAAATATACTTTTTCATTAGGCTGCGGACTAATTATTACAACCTCATTTTTTAAATTTACAGCATAATTATCAGTATTGTGATTAGAAATATTAACTACTAATGGATTAGATATAGGATTAACTTCTGGAATTGTTCTAATATTAGAACTAGTTTCTAATTCAATATAATATTGTATTTGAGTACTATTAATAAAATCATAAGGAATCACTGCTGAATAATAAATATTATCTAAACTATTTAAATTGATTTGATAATATGCTTCTTGATTACTATTTTTATAAAACAAATTGTACTTTATAATTTTCTGACCTTGCAAATCAGTAAAAACATCAATAGTAATAGATTCTCCTGCATTAACATTTAATATAGATTCATGGTATATATTTTGTGCAAAAAAACAGCTTGAAAAAAACAATAGATAAATTATTTTTGGATAAATTTGATTCTTAATTTTTTATTTTCTCCAGATGAATTCGTTAAATTAATTATAAGCTCATTTACTGCATTAGAATTATTATCATATAAAGAACCCGAATCTAATTGATTATCATTAAATTGTTCTAAATCCTCCTTATATACACCAGACTCTACCTGTACCTGTTCAATGTAAAGAAAATCTTTTTGATCAATTGAATCTACTGTAATTATCCCATCATTAGATGAAGTGATTTTTTTACTCTTAGATAATGTTAAGACTTTATTTGATTCAATATTTAATACTTCTACAATTCCTTCAATACCATAAAAGATATCTTTTTGCTCATTTATATCTATATAAAAAGAAGTACCCTTAACAGATGCAACTGAAGTTGGAGTAACAACTTTAAATTCATTTTTCTTTTGATTTTTTATATCAAAATTAAAAAAGCCATCATCAATAATTATTTTTTTATCAATAATTTTATTTTTTAAATCACCTGTAACATAAACTTGAGAATCCTTATATACCTTAATTAAAGAGCCATCATCAAGGTAGGCAAACATAATAAAACCATCTGAACCTGTAACTAACAAATCATTATCGTATAATTCCATACCTGTATTAATTTTGTTTTTAAAACTTTTATGTTTATCCTTTTTATATTTTACAGTTCCATTATTTTTAGTCACAATAGCTATTTCATCTGAAAATATAATATTTAAAGAAAAAGCAAATAATAATATGTATTTACATTTATTCAACATCAATTTCTAAAATCTCAATTTTTGAATTATTTAATAATTCAATTAATTCTAATAAATAACTTATTGTTTTTTCATTTCCATCTAACTTTATAACAGAACTTGGAATATAATTATATAAGAGACCTGATTCTAATATAAACAATTCATCAAATTTAGATTGCCCTACAAGCTGTATAATTAAATTTAAATTTTGTTCATTAAGCTCTATATCATTATTTATACCAGAATCATTATTTTTAATATTAAATATAAAAATATCACTTAATTCTTCTTCAATCCCATATGTTGTTTGAAATGTTCTTCTAACTTGCCAAACATAAGCATTTCCTCTTTGTAAATCTTCAAATCCTGTAACAGGATATTGAAATAAATTATTCTGACTTCCTATATCAAAAAAACCTGAACCTGAAGGAAGAATAGAATAACTATTAATTGCATCCTCTAAAGAAGCATGTATATCAGAATGATATTCAGATATTCTAATTGAATAATTACTACATTTACTACAATAGTCTGCATTCCACTGAAAAACAGGGTATAAAGTATGTATTTGATTATATATTTCATTAGATAAATCTGAAGACCCTGGAGTTAATAAACTTAAGTATTCTGGTAAAAATATATTTACTTCTTTAATGAGTTTTGCTGAATCACAATCAATAAATTGAGGACAATTATAGTTTTTTACTTCAAATTCAAATGAATATCTACCATTTGGAAGTCTACCAAGACTCAAAATAAGCGCTGACAATTCTTCAATCTCATCACCTGTAATACCAACATGGTAATCACTAGCATTCATTAAAAATTGAACTCCTGAAGGAAGAGTAGAAGTTCCTGAATTTAAATCTGTATTTCTAAATGAAACCGAAGAAGTTAAGTTTGTTAATTTAAAAGTTCCTTCTATTATAGAAACTTGACCAGAAGTATAATCCGGAACATCTATCTGAATATTAAAATCAACATATAAATTCTCTGGAAGTTCTTCACAATCTATAAAATCAATCTGATAATCAAATAATAAAAGATTAGACTCTCCAGTATCAACATTTATAGCACTAAGATAATATCCTATAATATCATCATTAAAAAAATTTTCTGCAATAATAACTCTACAATTAGAAAATAAAAAATTATTAATCAAAAAAAGAAATAAAAATATGAATTTGATATATTTTACAATATTATTAAACATGATATAAATTAGAGTTAAGATAAGAATTAAAACAAATAAAAAAGGGTTCAATAAATAAAATTATTGAACCCTTTATTAAAATACCGGCAACTTCCTACTCTCCCGCACTGGTCTCCCGTGAAGTACCATCGGCGTAACAAAGCTTAACTTCCGAGTTCGAAATGGGATCGGGTGGTTCCTTTGCACTATAGTCACCGGAAAATCTAATGATTGGTTAAATTAAAAATATTAAAACAATATTGATATCTGTAGAATAAAGTAAATATAAAAAGAAGTCAAGTCTCACGACTACTTAGTACCACTCGACTAAATACATTACTGCACTTACATCTGTGGCCTATCAAACCAGTATTCTTCTGGAAGTCTTTAGTCTAAAAAGAAGGGAAATCTTATCTTAGGATGGGTTTCGCACTTATATGCTTTCAGCGC
>CETH01107516.1_pt1 | contig 15718 bp, 17 predicted proteins | sample 361461 | NCBI WGS metagenome assembly CETH01 (sample SAMEA2622695, study PRJEB7988) | marine metagenome | isolation source: saline water (ENVO:00002010), including
AGATGACTCATAATCATTTGGTCCCTGGTTCGAGTCCAGGTGGGACCACAAAAAAACCCTCTATGTCATTGACAATGAGGGTTTTATTTTTTTGAGACAGAAGTATCGCACCAAAATCAATAGTTTTTTATTTCTGGCATATGTTCTTTTTTAATTCTGTTAAATAATTTATTTAACTTTAAAATTACAATAACCAAAAATTTTAAAAATGAAAACAAAAATTATTACCCCTTTTATAGTTGCACTAGCTTTGATTTTTGCATCTTGTGACTCAACTTCTGACTCAAATAATCTTGCTGATTTAGCTGAAAGTTGGATTGCTTCATCTTACGAGAGTAAAGATGCTGCTTTAAATATGGTTTCAGAAAATATGAGTGATGATGGATATAATATAGGTGCTCGATATGTTGGATTTGGATTTAATTTCAATGCTGATGCTATGGAAACTGATGGAATGGTAGTAACCAATGTAATCCAAGGAGGTCCAGCATCATCTGTGATTGAAGTTGGGGACAAGTTTATTTCAGTAAACGAGGTCTTAGTGACGCAAGAATCAATTGATGACGGTAGTCTTTCTTTTAGAGGGAAACCCGGTGTGCCTGTTACTGCAACTATTATGAGAAAAGGCGAAGAAATTTCAATTACTGTCAAGCGAGGGATTGTGGAACCAACATATTCAAAAGAACAAATCCTACAAAATATCTCAAATGCAGATGCAGATAATTGGAGAGAAAATTCACTGGAATCTGAAATACGTGAGATTGTCACAGATGCATCTCAAAGAATTGTTTATGTAAAGACTTGGGATAAGTTTTTAGATGATGTTTCAGGTCTTGAAGCTGAAGCTATTACATTAACAAGATTTGAATTTAACCAAAACGGTAAAGTTTTAACTGTAGGTAATATGACAGAAAATGAATTAATATTAAGACAAACTGGATGGTCTATTACTAGATAAATTTGTAAGAATATAATTTTTTATAATACGATACAGGTTGGTTGGGAAGGAGTGTTTTTTATCTTTAAAAAAAGAATTTAAATATCGTTTATATTTGGATTAAGCCATTTTTTTGCTGTTTTTAGGTCTATATTTCTTCTTTGAGCATAATCTTTAACTTGGTCAATATCTATTTTGCCTAATCCAAAATATTTAGATTCAATATTTGAAAAATAATATCCGGAAATTGATGCTGCTGGCCACATGGCTAAATTTTCAGTAAGTTTTATTCCGATTTTTTCTTCGACATTAAGGATTTTCCAAATGGTTTTCTTTTCTAAATGATCAGGGCATGCTGGATAACCAGGAGCAGGTCTTATTCCTTGATATTTTTCTTTAATCAGATCTTCATTTGTAGTTTTTTCATTTTTATTATATCCCCAATACTTTGTTCTTATAAGTTTGTGAAGATACTCAGCAAAAGCTTCAGCTAGTCTGTCAGCAATAGCTTTTGCCATTATACTATTATAGTCATCATTATTTTTTTCATAAGTTGAACATAATTCATCACAGCCAAATCCACTTGATACAGAAAACAAACCTATATAATCTTTAATATTAGAATTTTTTGGAGCTATATAGTCAGATAATGCTATATTGGGTACACCATCTCTTTTTTTAGATTGTTGCCTTAGAGTAATTAATTTATCCAAAACCTTAGTTCTATCTTCATCAGCATATAATTCTATATCATCATCATTTATTGAATTAGCAGGGAATAATCCAAAAATTCCTTTTGCTTTGAACAGTTTTTCATTTATGATTTTATCAAGGAGAATATTTGCATCATTAAATAATTGTTTAGCCTCTTTTCCATTAATTTGGTTATTAAAAATATCAGGAAATAGCCCATGAAGATTCCATGATCTAAAAAATTGAGTCCAGTCAATATATCTTTTTAAGACATTTAAATCTTCAATATTTATTTTATTAACTCCTAACTTCAAGGGCTTATAAGTTTTAATTTTTTCCCAATCAATCTTATATTTATTTATTCTAGCATCTTTTAAAGAAATAAATCTTTTTTCGTTTTTTTTATTTAAGAACCTTTCTCTTATAGTTTCATATTCATTTTTTATTTCCTTTTTAAAATGAGTTTGATTTTTATTTAGCAGATTAGAAGCAACTGGGACAGCTTTTGAAGCATCATTTACATGAATTACGCATCCACTATATTCAGGTTCTATTTTAACAGCAGTATGAGCTTTAGATGTTGTTGCTCCTCCAATTAAAACGGGGATTTTTAATTTTCTTTTTTCAAGTTCTTTAGCCAAAAAAACCATTTCATCTAGTGAAGGCGTAATTAAGCCACTTAATCCTATAATATCAACATTTTCTTTTATAGCAGTATCTATAATTTTTTCAGCGGGAACCATAACCCCAAGATCTATAATTTCAAAATTGTTACAGCCAAGGACTACTCCAACAATATTCTTTCCTATATCATGAACATCTCCCTTTACTGTTGCCATTAAAATTTTACCAGCTGACCTTCTTTCTGAATCTTTTTCAGACTCAATAAAAGGAATTAAGTAGGCAACAGCTTTTTTCATTACCCTAGCTGATTTTACCACTTGAGGCAAAAACATTTTCCCTTCACCAAAAAGATCTCCTACAACATTCATTCCGTTCATAAGAAATTTCTCAATGACACTTAAAGCCCTATTTTCTTTATTTCTAGCCTCTTCAGTATCTTCAATTATATACTTATCAATACCTCTTACAAGAGAGTGAGTTATTCTATTCTGCAAATTTTCTTTTCTCCATTCTTCTTTTTTTATTGATGAAGTATTTTTTGTTTGAGAAAGGGTTTCAGCATAGTTTAATAATCTTTCAGTTGAATCCTCTTTTCTGTTAAGTATAACATCTTCTACATATTCTAATAATTTTTTTGGAATTTCATCATATACTTCAAGCATATTAGGATTAACAATTCCCATTTTCATTCCATTTTTTATAGCATGGTATAGAAAAACAGAATGCATTGCTTCTCTAACTTTATTATTTCCTCTAAATGAAAAAGAAACATTACTAACTCCTCCACTGACATTTGCATAAGGTAAATTATTTGTTATCCAGTTAGTTGCTTTAAAAAAATCAACAGCATATGTTTTATGATCATCAATTCCTGTAGCTACAGGAAAAATATTAGGATCAAAAATTATGTCCTCAGGACTAAAGAAGACTTTTTTTATTAGAATTTCATATGATCTTTTACAAATATCAATTCTTCTTTTATAGGTATCAGCTTGGCCCTTTTCATCAAAGGCCATAACTATAACAGCAGCACCAAATTTTTTTATTGTTTTTGCTTGATTTATAAAAATCTCTTCACCTTCTTTTAAACTTATCGAATTAACAACACATTTACCTTGTGTTACTTTTAAACCAGCTTCAATTATTTCCCATTTAGAGCTATCAATCATAATAGGAATTTTGGCAATATCTGGTTCAGCTTGAATCAAATTTAAAAATTTAATCATGGCCTCTTTCCCATCAATCATACCTTCATCCATATTTACATCAAGGATTTGAGCACCTCCTTCAACTTGATCTCTTGCAATTTCTATGGCTTCATGATATTTATTCTCTTTTATTAATTTTAAAAATTTCCTTGATCCAGTGACATTAGTTCTTTCACCAACATTAACAAAATTTAAATTTGATCTTAATTCAAAGGGTTCTAGTCCACTAAGAGTTAGAATTCGTTTATACATTTTTTATTTTTCTTGGAGAATAATTTTTTGTTAATTCATAGATTTCTTTTATGAACTTTTCGTCAGTCCCACAACAGCCTCCTATTATATTAACTAAATTATCATCTAAATAATTTTTTATTTGGGACGACATTTCGGAAGGAGTTTGATCATACTCACCAAAAGCATTTGGCAATCCAGCATTTGGGTGAGCAGATGTGTAAAAAGAAGTATTTTCACTTAATGTTTTCATATAGGGGATTAATTGCTCAGCTCCTAAAGCACAATTAAATCCAATACTTAAAAGAGGCATATGAGACAATGAATAAAGAAAGGCTTTTACAGTTTGTCCAGATAAGGTTCTTCCACTTTGATCAGTTATGGTCCCACTAACCATGATAGGGATTTCTAAATTATTTTTATTTAAATACGTGTCTATTGCAAATAAGGCAGCTTTAGCATTTAGTGTATCAAAGATTGTTTCAACCAATAAAACATCCACACCTCCTTCTATCAGTCCTTTTATTTGTTCAGAGTATGATGACACTAATTCATCAAAAGTTATTGATCTAAAACCAGGATCATTTACATCGGGGGAAATAGAAGCAGTTTTATTTGTAGGGCCTATGGAACCAGCAACAAACCGTGGTTTATTTTTATTTTTTTGTGTGTATTGTTGAGTAAGTTTTTTAGCAATTTTTGCTGATTCAAAATTTAGTTCATAAACTAAATTTTCCATTTTATAATCTGCCATTGATACAGATGTTGATGAAAAAGTATTTGTTTGAATTATATCTGCCCCAGCATCAAGATATTTTTTGTGAATTTCAGAGATTATTTTTGATTGTGTAATTGACAACAAATCGTTATTCCCTTTTAACGGATTTTTAAAATTTTTGAATCTTTCTCCTCTGTAGTCCTTTTCATTAAGGTTATATTTTTGGATCATAGTACCCATTGCTCCATCGAGAACTAAAATTTTGTTTTCAAGAGCATTAATAAGACTTTTCATAAAATCACTTAATTATCATAGATGTTTTTGATTTCAAAAATTCAGCAATTCCAAAAAGCACGAAAGAATAAAAAAGAAATCCTAGTAGAGTACCTTTATAAAAAGGAATAGCCAGGGTATAACATGATATTAAACCAAATAAATCTTTAGAGTACATAGACCCAGAAATCCAAACTCCGAAATTCGTTATAATGAAAAAAACTAAACTAGATGCAATAGTTGAAATTAAAAGTTTTTTAAAATTAAATTTTCTTAAACTAAAAATTCCTATTAGTATGATTAATATAAAGCTTGAATATTGCCATAAAAAACCAGAGTAAAACAGAGTAAACTTTTCAAAATAATTACTTAAAAACAAATTATTAATAATTAAATCACTGATAAAAAGAGAAGAGATTGGTATTAAAAATGCATGAAATCTATTTTTAAAATATACTCCACCAAATAAAGCGATGGCGCCTATTGGAGTAAAATTTGGCATATGTGGAATTAATCTAGAAAAAGAAGCAATAAAGATTAGTATTATAATTCCCAAGTAATTTAATTGTATCTTTCTCATGACAATTACCAAGTATCCTCATTGTAATTTTTGTATTCTTCTTTTCCTCCTAATGATTTCCAATCAGAATCTTGAGTAAGTCTTGAAGAAATTCCACCTCTAGGGTTACAATCTAAAATTATTCTCAATCTTTTCGGACTATAAACTTTCTTAATATCATCATATAAGATATTAATAAGCCTTTCATAAGAAATGATCATGTCTCTATATTGTTGAAGATATAATTTAAAGGATTTTAATTCGATAATTTTTTTATCTGGATAAAAAAGCAAATATAAAGACGCAAAATCTGGTTGTTCATAAACCCCTAAAAAGGTCAGTTCAGGTTGTTTTAATTTTATTTCATAAGCTTTTTGCGAAGGATTTGGCAAGAACTTTAATAAACTTATATCAACACTTTTAAAAGTTTTTTTCATTTTTTATAGAGAATTAATTTAAATTCATCATAATTAATTATGATTAGTTTGAATTTTCAGAAAGATTAGTGCAATTATTAAAAAGAAATACTGTTTTAGCATTTTTTTTAAGAGGTTGCAATCAATCAAATCCTTCCTCAATTGTTTACAAAGATAATTGATTTAAGTTAAATGAAAAAAAAAGAGAAAAAAGAGTGGGTTAATTTTTGAAATAGGAATACAGATAAAAACTTATGAGATTAAATTTTCACACAATCTTTTGTATAATTTTAATTACTTCATGTAGTAAAAATGAAAATACTAAGGAGGAAATTAATTGCGAAGGGGAATTTTCAACTAATAATGTACTAACGAATATTGATGAAGAAATCTATAATGATGATGAATCTGTAAATGCTTATAGTAAATATTCATGGACTTCTGAAGGGACAAATAGAATTTTGTCGGGGAATGGAATACCTAACCATGAAGTAGGCACTTTTCCAAATAACAATAATCCAAATACTATAAGTGAACAAACAGTAAGTGAGAGATTCACACTTTGCCCAACAATATTTTATGAAAGTGGCTTAGAAGTAGTTGGCCCAGCATTAGCTATAGCCTATGCAATTAATAGTGTAAAATTTGATCCAGCAACTGCTGGGAAGTGTAATGATTTAGGAGAATGTAGTTTAGCAAAGGGGCAAGGAAATTGGAGCATTGAAGCTCTTGGGCATGACACTTTTGATTTTGGAGACGACATGAATCATGCACATGTTCAGCCAAATGGTGCATATCACTATCATGGGATGCCTGAATTGCTAATGGAATTTTTGGGCAGTAATCAGGGGGCAACTCTTGTTGGGTGGGCATCAGACGGATTCCCAGTTTATGCAAGATATGGATATTCTAATGCTAATGATTCAACAAGCCCAGTAAAAGTTCTTAAGCCTAGTTATCGTTTGAAATCTCAACCTGACCCAAATCGCCCCAACATTTTAACAAAATTAATAGGTGGTCGAGGAGGAGATACAACACCAAATACTACTATTCCACTAGGGGCATTTACTCAAGACTTCGAATATGTTGAAGGACTTGGAGATTTGGATAGGTGTAATGGCCGATTTGGAGTTACTCCTGAATTCCCCAATGGGATTTACTATTATGTCGTTACAGATGATTTCCCTTTTTTTACTAGGTGTTTAAAAGGCAATACGAACTCTGGTTAATTAAGAGTTATATTTTGAAGAGTATGTTTTTATTATTAGTTATTTGTTAGGATCAAATGGAAAAGAGGAGTGATGTAAGTCAATTTTTAGCACCCCTTTAATTAATTTATATCCAAATGTATATTCTACTTTGGCTTCATTACCATTAACATCGGTGAAAAAATAGTTCCCCATTGCTATTGCACGGTTCTCTTCTATAATTATATTAAAATTCTCAAATCTAACTTTAGTCCATGGCTGAATGGCAAAACCCTTATCTTCTTCACAAGCTCTATTATTACCAGCAATAAAATAAGATAATGCTTCTGGTTTTGTAGGTCTAAATTGCTTTATTGCACATTTAGTGGGCTTAAACGATACTGCGCTAATTTCAAAAGCATATAAATCATTAAGAAATTTATTTGTAAAGGCTTCGCATTCAGATCTGTTTTCTTTTAATGATCCAATTTTAACTACACCATCGCCCCATGTATTTTGAGCGTTTTCTACTTGTTGTTTTGTAATCATACTTCAAATTTACCGTATTTTTTTATTTTACAAATACTTGTATCTTGCAATTTACTAACCATAAATTTAATAAGATGAAAAAATTAATTCTAACACTATTTTTATTCAGTGGATTTTTTGCAAATTCTCAGTATTGCACATTTTTTGATTTTGAAGCTAAAGAGCCAGAAATGGTTGTTTCAACTTTGAAAGGAATGATGGAAACAGGATGGGGTAAAAATATTCAAGGGACAAAATCTCTTTTTGCGTATCAATTTAACGGAACAAATAAAGCAACTCATTCTGTTCAATTTTGTTTCCCAGACGAAAAAGCTTTTGCTTCTTTTTTTAGTACTTGGGCAATGTCAGTTGATGCCCAGTTATTTGGCGAAAAGCTTGGTAAGTTTTCTGAGCCGGTTTCACAATCATTGAATACCCCTGTTTGGTATAAAAATGATTGGGCCAATGATAATGCCTTCATGTTATATCAAATGGAAGTTAATGATCCAGCAGCATACTTAAAGGAGTTTAAAAGTTTCTCACAGAAAATGGCAAAAAAGCTTGGTTTTGAAAATAATTCTTATGGACTAGCTTACCCTATAGTTGGTAAAACAGCTGAATTCTCCCACTTTGTTTGGATAGGTTCTCCTAGTGTAGAAGAGGCATTGACAAGAACAAAGCAGATGTTTGCAGATCCATTATTTGCAGAGTTTTCAAAAAATGTTTCAGGAATAAGAAAAGTTGTTAATACAACACTTTCTGTTCGTGTGATGGATTTTTAAAATCTAGAGTTAAAGACAAATATTAACCCTCCGCCAGGAGGGTTTTTTAGTATATACATTTAAAAAATTTGACAACTAATTCCACTTAATGGTTTTAAGGGATTCATACATTAGCCTACATTCAGCTTCTGAGTAGAAATATCCTCTTTCGTTTTCAAAGGTAAAAGCTACTTTCCCATTATCTGCTGCAAAGAAAAAATAATATTGAAATTCTTTCTTGCTTCCGTCTTCATTCCAAAAAGACCCCCAAAATTTAGTTCTTACAATGAAACCATTTTCATCCTCATGAGTAAATCCTCTGAAATCTGAATTAAGTGAGCCCCCTTCTTCCCACGACTCTTTAGATTCCTTGATTAAAGTTTCTTTATCTGTCCAATTATCATTGGCAATGGACCCCGCTTCACTGATATCAATACTGAAGTTTCTCTCCCTATCATCTTCATTTTCCTTCAGAGTAATTCGAGTATCGTACGTATCATTACTAATGAGTCGGGTTCCTTCAGGGACAGTCATACTAAAAGGGAGACATAGATGAATTTTCCAACCATCGGCATCATATTCAGAGCCACAAAACTCACTCAAATCTAATGTTGTATTTAGTGGAGGTAATTCTTGACCCCAAAAGCCTTTATTTTCCTGTGCATCACTCCAGGAAAAAAATAAACCCATAATTATCAAACAGATATTTTTTCTCATAAAATCGTATTAAAATGTTTTCCTAATTCAGCAATTTAGTAAAAATTAAAAATTTAAAAAAAATAATATTTTTAATATTTTAATTGTAAATTGAAATACTAAAAAAAAAAGATTATGTCTACAAAAATTAAAATTTTTACCGTTATCGCATTTTTGATGGTGTCTTGTTCAAAAGATGTTACAGATGATTTACAATCTCAGATAACACAACTTGAGCAGACCATTCAAACATTGCAAGCGAATATCACCACGCTGGAAGGACAAATAAGTTCTGCAAGCGCTGCAAACTCTAGCCTTTCACAACAACTTTCTGCAGCACAAACAGCCCTAAACAATGCAACTGCTCTTATTGCTGCAGCAAACGTTGATATTGATGCATTAGAAGCTAGTTTAGCTTTTGCACAAGAGGCTCTTGAAGGGATTGATTACAGTGCAACCCAAGGATTTAATTCTGTTGGAAATGTTGCTGATCAAACACCAACGGAGGCTAAAAAAACTATTTATGGTCGTTGGAATATAGCCGGAGCATCTAAATCCTCATGTTCATATGATTTTCTTGAATGGAATGATGACACATATATTCTTTCACTCAATCTGCCTGATGGAGAGAAAGGTACAGTTTTTGGACCTTATACTTTAAATGAGGCAGCAGATGGTACCGTTGAGAGTGTTGATTTAGATTTTGATGCAGGGACATCTATAGTTCAAATCGCAAGAATAACAAATATTGTAGTTACGGAAAGTGGAGGCACTATAAACGCAACTTTCGATATTGAATTAACATTGCCAGAAGCTCTTGAAGTTTGTCAAGCTTCTCTTCCAGGGAGTGTTACTTGTGAAAAAGAAGAGCCCATGGATGAAGCAACAACTTCATCTGCAATTAGTAATCATGCAAAATTAATTGGCAAATGGGAGTTAACGGGTTTTGAATCAAGTGATGGAGATACTTTGGAAGATGTTAAAAGCTGCCATGATGGTGATGGTGATGGAACAGATGATGGTTCTGGCAGTGATGGAGAATGTATTGATGCGGATAGGCTGTTTGTCACTTTCTCTGATTTTGGAACATACTCAGTTGTAGCACTTGCTGCAGACGGCTCAGTTCTTAATGTTGAAGTTTCATCTTGGGATTGGGCTAATGCTAGCCAAACTAAAATGAAAGTTTTCTTTTCAGGAGACGGTGCTGATGAAACGGATTTTGGAATTTATGATATTGTAACGCTTACCGAAACAGATTTAGAAGTTGCAGGAGGGTTTACAGATACTTATACAGTGGAAAATGCAGATGGCACTTATACTGAGACAACAGTTGAAATAACTGAGAGTCTAACTTTTGCAAGAGTAGAAGATGAGTAACTAAGAGTTATATTGTTGAAATTCAATTATAAAAACCCCTTTAAATGATAAGGGGTTTTTTGATTTTAATTAAATTTGATTGTGGAAATTACAATTGGTATTTTAAGTTTCTTAGTGCTTTGCCTTCTCTATTTTATTTATAATCAGAGAAACAATACAAACACTTCTTCAGCTAACGATCTGATGAAGTTTTCCGAATCTTTGACATCTCAAATTCAAGACATCAGGAAAGAAATAGATTCAAATTCGAAGCACAGTAGAACAGAGATGGAGTCAAGGTTAAAGGAAATAAATAAGCAAATGAATGATTTTCATAAAATTTCAGCCACCAATATGACAGAGCAATTTAAAGAATCAAATAAAGTAATAAAAGATGTTACAGGAGAGCTTGAAAAGTTAGCCGGGACAAATAAACAGGTTCTTGGTTTTGCAAATCAAATGAAAACGTTAGAAAAGATTCTTGCTAATCCAAAGCAAAGAGGGATTGTAGGAGAAACTCAATTAGAACATCTTATAGGGAATGTTCTCCCGCCAGAGCTTTATCAAATGCAATATTCATTTAAAAATAATGAAACTGTGGATGCTGTTTTAAAAGCAGGAGAATATATTATTCCTGTAGATGCTAAATTCCCTTTGGCTAATTATAATAAAATGATTGAATGTACTGACAAAGATGAATTAGCAGATTTAGAAAAGAAATTTAAAATGGATATTAGAAATAGGATCGACGAGACGGCTAAATACATAAAGCCAAATGAAGGGACAATTGATTATGCCTATATGTTTATACCTGCACAAGCTTTGTTTCAAGACATCTTGAGTTATAAGGTTGGAAATGTAAATATTAATCAGATTGATTTAAATGAATATGCCTTTCGAAAAAAAGTTATAATTACGTCTCCGCATACTTTTTGGGCGCATCTTCAGCTTATTGTCAAAGGATATAGAAATCTACAGATGGAAAGTGGGATTAAGGATATAATCAAATGGGTTCAACAATTGTCATCTCATCTAAATGCATACCAAGAGTATCATCAAAAGTTAGGCAAGTCATTAGGAGCTACACAAAATCATTATAACAGTAGTTCACAGGAATTTAAAAAAATCGACAAGGATATAACCAAAATAACATCTGGGGAGTCTCAACTAAAACTAGAAGCTGAAACTACTGAAAGTATAGAAAAATCTCAAGTAAAGTAATAAAAAAATTATGAAAGAAAATAAGATTATAATATTGATTTTGCTTTTAATTATTTCATGTAAAAATCAAGAAAAAAAACAGAACAATCAATCTTCTGATAACAATATTAGCCTTTCTAAGCTAAAAGGATCTCCTATTTATGATAGCGCCAGTTTATCTATAGACGAGAATAATTTAAAAATTAACGAAAACGGAGAAGTTAATTTTAATTTTAATGTTGAAAATTATGAATTGGGAGCTCAGACCTCTAATGCCAAAGAAAATGGTTTGGCTAATTCTGGGAAAGGGCAACATATACATTTTATATTAAATAATGGACCATATTCTGCGCACTATGAATCTAATTTTGATAAAGTCCTTGATCCAGACAATAATGTAATTTTATCTTTTCTTTCTCGTTCCTACCATGAGTCGTTAAAAAATGCGGAGGCCTTTTCATTGATTCAGCTAAACCCCAATGAGCAAGAAGATGATTCAATTGATTTATCATCACCACTTATGTTTTATAGTAGACCTAAGGGAACATACGAAGGAGATGACACAAAGAAATTACTCCTTGATTTTTATTTGATTAATACAGAAATTTCTCCTGATGGGAATAAAGTCAGAGCAACGATTAGCGGAGAGGAGTTTATACTCGATGATTGGGTACCTTATTACATTGAAGGACTCCCTTTAGGTGAAGTTATTATAAAATTAGAGCTACTAGACAGTACAGGTGATTTAATTAAGACCCCTTTTAATCCAGTAGAGCGAAAAGTTATTCTAAAATAGAAAAGCTTAATTTATTTAAAATTAAAATTATTCTTAAAAGTAGGGGGTTAATTTTTGAAATTGGTGTATGTACAGAAACTTAAAATTTGTTGATATGAAAACTTTAAACTTATTTAAATCGAACCTTTTAAAAGGTCTTTTTGTTTTAGCAGCGGTTCTATATTCTTGCAACAAGGATATCGATGGCTTTGATATTTTGAATAAAATGTCTGATGATGCGCTGATAGAAGCAATTGCAAAATCATCTGATAAACAAGAGATTGATTACAATCAATTGCCCTCGTCTGCAAAGACTATTATTAATGAAGATTATGAAACAATGGTTGCAGATATTTCTTTCAAGGTGAAAGATTTAGGGTATGAGGTAAAAATGATTGATTATTCTCCTTTATATGTTGCAAATAAAAATGAGGTTTATTTTAATAAAAACGGTAGAGAATTGGTCTCAGAGGAAAAAAAATCAGAAAAGGGTAAAAGGAAAAAGAAAAAGAGCCCCTTCAAGTTTGTTTTCCCAATAAGTTTTGAAATGCCAGATGGATCAACAATTACAGCAAATGATAAGCAGGAGTTAAAGTCTCTTATTAAAGCATGGCGTGATGAAAACCCTGATTCAAAGGAGAAACCAAAATTAGTTTATCCTGTAGATCTTGAATTTAGAGGAGGGAAAATAGTCACAGTTAACAATGAGGAAGAGATGAAGAAACTTAGAAAAAAAATAAAAGAAAGACAGCGCAGCAAGAAACCTTTCAAGTTTGTTTTCCCAATCAGTTATTTAATGCCAGATGGATCAACAATTAGTGCAAATGATAAGGAGGAGTTAAAGTCTCTTATCAAATCATGGTATGATGAAAACCCTGATTCAAAAGAGAAGCCAAAATTAGTTTATCCAGTAGACCTTGATTTTGGGGATGGCAAAATAGTTACAGTTAACAGTGAGGAGGAGATGAAAGAGATAAAAGAAAAATTGAGAGAAAGAGCCTCTCAGGGGCAATCAAATAATGGGACTAAAGGGAGATAATGTTAAATCTTTATTTATTTGGTTTGAAATGTCACTCCTTCAAAATGTTTTGGAGGGGTGATTTATAAAATTAAGTTTTGAAAGAAAGTGAATTTAAAAATCTTTATGACAAATATTTTGACAGCATCAGGAGGTATATTTATTACAGGTCTTCAGATCAAGCTTTGGCAACAGATGTTGCTCAAAACTGTTTTTTAAAACTATGGGAAAAAAAAGATTTTTTACATAAGAAAAATATCAAGGCATTATTATATAAAATGGCAACAGATGAGTTTATTAATCACTGGAGAAAGAAAAAAAGAGAAAGAGAGTTTGCTAATGAACATTTTGAAATAAAATCTAATGAAGCTGAAAATGAGAATGAAGAAATAATTAAGTATAGAAAAAAAATGCAATTAATTTTGTCGGGATTAGGAGAAAGGCAAAGAAGTGTATTTTTAATGAATAAAATGGATGGCCTTACAATATCAGAAATAGCAAATTATTTAGGCCTTAGCATCAAGGCTGTAGAAAAAAGGATGACTCAAGCTTGGAAATATATTAAATTAGAGGTAGGCAAAAAATAAGATTAACATGGATGATAGTAAAATGAATAAATTTTTAAAAAAAGGAGACATTAAATTTTCTAAAAGCAAAGAGCAAATTTGGCAGGAAGTTTTTTCAAAAAAAGTGACTCTAAACAAACAGGGAAGTAAAACAATCTCATGGGTTAATTTTTTTCCTAAAAAAAGGATTGGGTTTGCTGTCGCTGCAACGATATTAGTTTTGCTCGGGGTTACTTACTTTAATTATCAAGATAATTCTTCTATATATAAAGCAGATGAAGTTATCTATAAAATTTCAAAAGAAGAGATTGTGGAAATTGAATCTTCTACCATGTTTGAATCTTTGTTTTTAGAAGATCAGGAAGTAGATTATTTTTTTAATATGCATGTTGCAAATCAAATTGTAGATGAATAAATATAGAAAGATTAAAGGATGAGCTAATGAGAAAAATATTTTTATATATCTTTTTTTTAAGCATGATTTCTTTTGCTTATTCTCAAATAAGGCAAGGCCCTCCTCAACCAGGAATAGAAGTAAGGCTTTTTAATACGATGAAAACTTTATCAGAGGAACAAAAAAATCAAATTACTTCTGAATTGGATAATATAAAAAGATCTAGAGAATTATTTAGGGGGACTCTGTCAAAAAAACAATTAGATATTTTAAAAAATAATACACTCTCCTCTTTAAGAAAAAGAGAAATGTTAATAAAAACATTTACTCCATCTCAGAGAGATATTCTTAATAAAGCAGATGTTAGGGTAAAAAACCTTATTCATACTGTAAAATCAAATTTTTCTGATAAGCAACGAAAGGAATTAAATGATTTAAAAAGGAAGTATTCAAAGATAAGACAAGGAGATCCAAGGGGGAGCCGTCTTAAAGCTGGGGAAATGGAAAGAAGGAAAAAAAGACCTTTGCCAAAAAATAATCGCGGGAATCGTTAAGTATTATTTCAAAGCAGTCGATTAAAATTATATTTTAGCTGCTCAAATAAGCGATTTTTGAAAAATTTTGTTTTCCTCTTTTTGCTGATGCCCTACATAAGTTTTTCTCAAGAAAACAAATTATCAGAAGAAGCCGAAGAGATAATAGATCAATTATTTTATGGCGATTTACTTGAAAAAACAAATACAAATTTTATTTATTCAAGCCTAAACTATAATAGCAATACATTTTTTTCTGGCAGGGAGACATCAGTAGATCAATTTAATTTTTCTCCTCAGATAACATATCTTAATACAAAAGGATTTTTTGCCACTTTAACAGGGATTTATTTAAGCGAGGTAATTCCTTCATGGGATTTAACTGCTCTTTCTATGGGATATTATTTCAGTATTGAAAACTTAAGCGAAAAGATAAATTTCAATACTAGTTATAGCAGATATTTTTATTCAGAGGATTCAGAGAATTTTCTCAATTCATTAGTTCTTGGAGGGAGTTATTTTTCAAATGATGCAAACTTTTTTTTAAATATTAACTCAAATTATTTTTTTGGAGGAGAATTTTTTTTTCAAGTTACTGCAAATGTTTTATACTCCTTTAAGATAATTGGAGAGTCTAATAAAGATAATTATATAGACGGAATATCAGAATTAATCGGCAAAAGGTCTTATCAAGGAGAACAAATTAGCCTAAATTTTAATCCAAGGGTAAGTTTTATTTTAAGCGAGGAAAATATAAATCCTGAATATTACTTTTATAAGGAATTTTTTGAGTCAGAGGAAACACGTTTTGGACTTATAAACACACAATTTAGATTTCCTGTCTATATGGAGATAAATAGATTTAGCGTTGAAGCATCATATAGTATTAATTTTCCAAGGGATATTCTAAAAAAAGAAACACTATCTTCTACAGGGTTTTACAGTTTAACAATAGGATACCTGTTTTCTTTTTAGCACTAAAGAGAGCGATTATTTTTCCATTTGATATATACATAAAGAGGAATTCCTAATAGAAGGAGTATAA